>R06__coassemble_44_pt1 | contig 52474 bp, 54 predicted proteins | sample R06__metabat2_high_PE_044 | metagenome-assembled genome bin R06
TCAAGAGAAATTTTACAAAAAAATAAGAAAAACCTCAATATTTAAAAGGCTTTTCTGCTATTTGCATTTATTCAACTGTCAAACTCCCGGCATACAATACTGCTTGAGGCCTTTGCGTTAGCCGTAATTGCCCATGGCAGATAAAATAAAAATATTGTAAAAAACATATGGCTGTGATAAACTAATTCACAGCAAATTTAAAAAATCAACATGGAGGTAGTTACAATGTACAAAATTACTGACGAATGCCTTAGCTGCGGAACATGCGCTTCCAACTGCCCTGCTGAAGCAATAGATATGGGTGATCTTCATTACGAAATCGACCAGGACAAGTGCTTACAGTGCGGAACATGCGTTGCTGGCTGCCCGGCAGATGCAATAGTAGAAGAGTAATTAAATAAAAAAAGAGCCGAAGGGCTCTTTTTTTATATCACAATCAAGGCAATATGGATTTTGATTATCTATGGGAAGATGGTCCCCAACTAAAAAAGACTGAAGGTTTCAAACTTTCGACAGACAGTGTACTGCTTGGGAATTTTGTAAATTGTTCGGGCTGTAAAAAAGCTGTAGACTTAGGCTGTGCTTCAGGTATACTTACGATACTTATTGCATGTCGTAATTCAAACATTTCTGCTATAGGTGTGGAAATTGATGAAAAAGAGGCAGAAAATGCGAATGAAAATATTGTAAGAAATGAACTTGATGACAGGTGCAGTATTGTTTGCGCAGATCTGAGGCAGTACAAAGAATTGTTCAAATCAGGTTCTTTTGATATTGTCGTTTCAAATCCTCCTTATTTTCCGCTAAATTCAGGACCGCAGTCACCGAATGCCGACAGGGCAAGAGCAAGAGGAGAGGGAACATGCACTCTTTCAGATATATGTGAGGCGGCCGGATATTTATGCAGATATGGGGGAAAAGTGGCGCTTGTTCATAAACCGGAACGGCTTGCAGAACTTTTTTCATCAATGAGAGACAATGGTATAGAGCCCAAAAGGCTGCGGCTTGTTTTTAAAGATGAGGACAGTGTACCTTCACTTGTGCTTGTTGAGGGCAGAAGGGGTGGCTCTCCGGGACTTAGGATTGAAAAAAATCTCTATCTATTTAATAAAGACGGTAGCGATTCCGATGAGATAAAGGAAATATATCACAGATATTAAAAGCATTTTTTAGTGAATTTTCACAAAAAATGCTTTGTTTTTTTGTTCATTAAACTTTGTTAACAATTTGACTATCATAGATTTTCAATTCACATTTTGTTAATATTAAAAGCATGATATAAGCAAATCGTCTAAGGAGTGAAGTTTATGGTACACACTTTTAAGCGCGGCGTGCATCCAAATTACATGAAATGCCCTGAAACCGGTATTACAGTAATGAAGCCGCCCGCTCAGGTAGTAATTCCTTGTATACAACATATAGGTGCACCTTGTAAACCTATTGTTGCTGTAGGTGATTACGTAAAAATGGGTCAGAAAATTGCAGATAATGAAGTTCCCCTTTGCGCTCCGATTCATGCATCTGTATCAGGAAAGGTCATTGCCGTTGAGCCGAGACCTCATCCCCTCGGGGATATGATAATGTCAGTGGTTATCGAGAATGACTTTCAGGACAATGCAGAATTTATGGAACCGCTTACTGAGGAACAGCTGAAGGATCCGGAGGCTATTCTAACACGTATTCGTGATGCCGGAATAGTTGGACTCGGCGGCGCAATGTTCCCGACGGCTTTTAAAATCCGAGGCGGTGTCGGAAAGGTAGATAAGCTCATTATCAATGGAGCCGAATGCGAACCTTATCTGAACGGCGACCATCTCACAATGCTTAATTATCCTGAAGAACTTTTAAAAGGCATTGAGCTTACGAGAATTGCCAGCGGAGTAGACAAAGCATATTATGGAATTGAGGTCAATAAGCAGGATGCCATTGATCTTCTTAATTCCAAAAATCCGGAAAAATACGGTATTGAGATAGTACCGGAAGCTGTCAAATACCCGCAAGGCGGCGAAAAAATGCAGGTTAAGGCAGTTACAGGTCGTGAAGTGCCTCCCGGAGGACTTCCGTCATCTGTGGGATGCAATGTAGTATCGACACGTACGAACTATGCAATATACGAGGCATGCTATCTTGGTAAACCCTGTATCGAAAGAATTGTGACTGTTGCAGGATCTGCAATGGCAAAGCCTGTAAATGCTCTTACAAGAATCGGAACACCGTTTTCATATATTGCGGAGCAGTGCGGCGGTTTTGTAAAAACACCTAAGAAAATAGTTCTCGGCGGACCCATGATGGGTATTTGCGCAACAAGTTTGGATGCTCCGAACATTAAAGGAACTGCAGGTATACTCTTCTTTACAGAGGAAGAGGATAAACATGTTGATAACCCACAGTGCATACGCTGCGGAAAATGTATAAGTGTATGTCCGATGGGCCTTGAACCTGTATTCATGTATATGTATTACAGCAAAGGCGACTTTGAGGGAATGGAAAAGTACCATGTACTTGACTGTTTCGAGTGCGGAAGCTGTTCATACAATTGTCCGGCAAGAATGCCGCTGACTCATGCATTTAAAACTGCAAAGCTTATGTTCCAGGCCAAGCAGATGAAAGAAAAAGCAGCGGCGGAAGCTGCAGCAGCAAAGGAGGGTAAGTGATAATGGCGATTAATACTGAAAAAATGGTATTTGACGTTGCCTATCAGCCGCAGGTAAGAACTGCGAGAGATACAAAAAGTCTGATGCTCGATGTCATCATCGCTCTTGTTCCGACTCTTGCAGTTGCTGTATGGCAGTTCGGAATTAAAGCTCTTATTCCGGCTGTTACCTCTGTTGCATCGGCAGTTTTCTTTGAATGGCTTTACAGAAAACTGATGAAGAAGGATTGCAGAATAGGTGATTTAAGTGCAGTCGTTACAGGACTTCTGCTTGCATGCACACTCCCTGTCAACATTGCATGGTGGGTTCCAATCATAGGTACATTTTTCGCGATAGTTGTTGTAAAACAGCTATACGGCGGAATTGGTAAGAATTTCTTGAACCCGGCACTTGCAGGAAGAGCCTTCTTGCTTGCCTCATATGCTCTTTTAATGGGCACATGGTGTGTACCAAAGGCAATTCAGGGCAGCGTTGATGCCGTAACTATGGCAACACCTCTTTCATATATGTACAGTGGAAGTGCTCTGCCTGAATATTACAGCTATGGTTCAATGTTTATAGGAACGATACCGGGCTGTCTTGGCGAACTTAGTAAAGTGGCACTTCTTATAGGTTTTGCATATCTTCTTATACGTAAAGTTATTTCCTGGCGTATTCCGGTATCGTTTATTGGTACTGTAGCTCTGCTTACTCTTATTTTCGGACATGAGGGATATGGAAATGTTGACTGGATGATTCTTAATGTACTCTCAGGCGGTCTTTTCCTCGGAGCAATTTTCATGGCAACGGATTATGCAACTTCCCCGGTTACTTCAGGAGGACAGATTCTGTATGGCTTCGGATGCGGTGCAATTACAGTACTTATTCGTTACTTCGGCGGATTCCCGGAAGGCGTTTCATATGCAATACTTATTATGAACCTCTGCGCATGGGCGATAGATAAACTTTTCCACAGACATCAGTTTGGATTCGTTGCACCTAAAAAAGTAAAGGGGGAGAATGCAAAATGAAAAAGATTTTAAAACTTACGTTCATTCTTTTCCTGGTATGTGCAATTACGGCCGGAATTCTCGGCGTTGTCAATGAGCTTACAAAAGACAGAATTGCTGAGATAACAAAGCAGAAAGAAGCGGCTGCATTTGCATCAGTGCTAAAAGCAGATGAATATAATGAAGTAGACTTTGATTCTGCCGCTTACCCGACAATCCAGGGAATTTATGAAGCATCAGGAGACCTTGGATGGATAGTTAAGAGCAAATTCTCCGGAGCTCAGGGAAGCATAGTAATGGTTACAGGTGTTGATACTGATTATAAGTGCACAGGAATTTCGATTATTGAGCACAGCGAAACATCAGGACTCGGCGCAAATGCGGCATCAACATCAGAAGTAGGCAAGAACTTCCGTGCACAGTTTATAGGGCAGGGAGCAGATATAGCTCTTGCAAAAGCAGGCGGAGAAATCGATGCACTTACAGGTGCAACAATTACATCAAAATCAGTAACGGCAGCAGTTGCAAATGCCATAGCAGCCGTTGAAGCTTTGGGTTAAGGAGGTAGAGAAGGTGAATATAAAACAGCAGTTCAAAGAAGGCCTTATCACCAATAACCCCGTTCTGGTACAGCAAATAGGAATGTGTGCGACAATGGCGATTACAACAACACTGTTTAACGGTGTTGGTATGGGATTGTCGGTGCTTATAATACTTACTTGCTGCAACGTAGTTATTGCCGCTATAAGAAAAATAATACCGGATGAGATAAGACTTGCAATATTTGTTGTTGTCATTGCGGGATTCGTTACGATAGTTGATCTCCTATTGCAGGCATTTGTACCGGCACTTTCATCGGCACTCGGCGTTTTCATCCCGCTTATTGTTGTTAACTGTATTATCATAGGAAGAGCAGAAGCATTCTGCCAGAAAAATACAGTTAAGGCTTCATTCTTTGACGGAATATTCCAGGGCCTTGGTTACACATGCGTTCTTATTATAATGTGTGTTGTACGTGAATTCTTAGGCTCAGGACGTTTCGGAGGAGGACTCATAGATATAGCAAACGGATTTAAATTTACACTTGACGGAACCGGTGCCGGAATTCAGATTTTCCCTGATACTTATGGCGCAAGCATACTGACACTCCCGTTTGGAGGATTCTTATGCCTTGGCTGCCTGATTGCAGTTATGCAGTATGCACTGAAAAAATCTGCCAAGAAGCAGAAAGACGCGGAAAAAGCAGCGTTTTTAAAAGCTAAGGAGGAGGAAGAGTAATGCTTACAAATATTATTGCAATCTCCTTAGGAGCTATTCTTGTAAATAACTTCATATTCTCACAGTTTCTGGGTTGCTGCCCATTTTTAGGCTGTTCCAATAAGACGGATACGGCTATTGGTATGGGTATTGCAGTTGTATTCGTTATGGGCCTTGCTTCGGCTATATGCTGGGTCGTAGATAACTTCATACTCATGAAACTTGGTCTTGAATTTCTTGAGACACTGGCGTTTATTCTCATAATTGCAGCTCTCGTTCAGTTCGTTGAGATGTTTTTGAAAAAGAACGTACCTTCACTTTACAGCGCTCTTGGTATTTATCTTCCGTTAATTACTACAAACTGTGCTGTTCTCGGTGTTGTTCTTCTGAATGTCCAGAACAATTACGGATTCCTGGAATCGGTAGTTTACGGAATTACCGGCGGACTTGGGTTTATGCTCGCTATAGTACTTTTTGCATCTGTACGTGAAAGAGTGCAGTTCTCTGAATATCCGGAGTGCTTTGAAGGATTTCCTATCTGTCTTGTATCTGCGGCTCTGCTTGCGCTGGCATTCATGGGCTTTAGCGGAATGCAGATATTTTAATGGAGGGTGAATTTATGAGTATTACAACAATTCTTCTTTCCATAGCGGTTCTCGGCGTTCTCGGAGCGATATTTGGAGCATTACTTGCATTTGCATCTAATGTATTCCATGTAGATGTAGATCCCAAACAGGAACAGGTACGTAACTGCCTGGCGGGTGCAAACTGCGGTGGATGCGGATTTCCCGGATGTGACGGATATGCAGCTGCAGTTGCCAAAGGTGAAGCACCTACCAATAAATGCGTTGCAGGCGGAGCTGAAGCTGCGGCAAAGATTGCAGAAATTATGGGCGTAAGTGCTGATGCTTCAGAAAAAATGGTGGCTTTTGTACCATGTTCAGGCTGTGAGGGCAAAGCCGAAATGCGCTTTAATTACACCGGTCCTGAAGATTGCCGCGCAGCAATGCTGTTCGGAGGAAAATCCAACAAGACTTGTACATTTGCATGCATAGGCCTTGGAAACTGTGTTAAAGCTTGTAAGTTTGATGCTATGCACATCGTTGATGGTATAGCACAAGTTGACAGATACAACTGCGTCGGATGCGGTGCCTGTGCAGATGCTTGTCCTAAGAGCATAGTTAAGCTTATACCTGAATCACAAAGAGTCATGACAGCGTGCTCTAACAAAGATAAGGGCGCAAAAGTCATGAAAATGTGTGAAAGCGGCTGCATAGGATGTGGAAAATGTGCAAGAGAATGCCCATCTGATGCAATTGTCATTAAAGATTTTCTTGCTTGTATTGATGTTGACAAGTGTGTGGGCTGCGGTCACTGTTCAGACGTGTGCCCCAGAAAAGTAATCAGCTTTTTCAAATAAAAAGCTTTAAAGAATTCATAATATGTTGTATAGTAAGGACAGGAGAATTCTGTCCTTACTATTTTATATGGAGCTTTTTATGAAAAAATTCATTTCTTTAATACTTGTAGCAGTATGCATACTTTCAATCGGTGTATTTTCATTTGCTGATGATAAAGGGTATAAGGTTACGATAGACTATCCTCCAAAGGAAACTAAGGAAAATCAGACAACAGTCAAGGGAAATACGACAATACTTGAAAAACACCCGACGGTACTTTGGTATACCGATTCCAAAGGAAATAAATACTATGAAGGTGATAAAGTAGATAAGGACCTTGATTTGACGGCGGTTTATGCACAAATTATGTTCAGACCCTGGGTTAAGGGATCTGATGAAGGCATATATTTTGCAATTACTCCAAGTGACGATCTTGTTGTCAAGGTGGATAAGGTCGAAACAGACAAATATACTTATTCATACGGCAAACTCGTGCTTGATCCTGAGTTTCTGGAAACACTTGAACCGGGATACAGAGTACTGGAAGTTTATTCAACTGCAGGAAATTTCTGGGACTGTTTTGAGGTTGTGGAATAAAATACACAGCAGTAGTTATAAAGAAAATACAAGGTCGGAAGCTATAAGCAGCCCGACCTTGTATTTTCTTTATTTTTTGTGCTGATGACTACTACGCCAAATTTCCGCATGGTGCGGTCAGAGATTATACTTTCTTCTTTCTTGCTATAATATTTGAGAAAATATGGATTATAAGAGCGATGCATGATGCAAGGGAAAGTATACGATGATCACGCATTTTCTTTTTCTTATCTTTTGTCATATGACATGCAGCAATTATGACGAAATCAATTATATATGCGATTAAACCTGTGAAAATTGAAAGTGTTTTATCTTTAGCGTGGTTTTTAATTCCAATAATTATATTGGCAAACCCAGTCAAAAACACACCAAGACTTGCAATCTCGTGAAGCTTCATCATGAAAGCGTTGGCTTTATAAAATCCAAGCTTTCTTAAAGGATACTTGATAACAAGCATTAGGAAAAAGATTGCAGATATCCAACCAAGTACAGCCATTTTAAACCTCCAAAAGAAAATTTGTTTTTATTAGGTAAATTCGTGCGATGTAAACTTACATATATTATCTGATCATATAATTAAGTTGAAATGCGGGACTTATTTTGGCATAATACAAACACTATGCTAAAAACGATAAGAAAAAAATATATAGGTGACAGAACTTTCTACAAAAAGCTCTTAACAATAATGCTGCCGGTGCTTGCACAAAATGTTGTAACAAACTTCGTCTCTCTGCTTGATAATATTATGGTAGGAAGAATCGGCACGGAGCAGATGTCGGGAGTAGCAATAGTAAATCAATTGCTTTTCATATTCAATCTTGCTTTATTCGGTGGACTTTCCGGCGCCGGAATTTTTACGGCTCAGTATTTTGGAAAAGGTGATGAAAATGGTGTCAGAGACACAATGCGAGCAAAGGGATGGCTCGCTGGTGTCATAACGATTGTTTTTGTGCTTCTCTATACTGTATTTGGCAAAGAATTTATTTCCCTTTTCATTCACAAGGGTGAAGATGACATAGACCTTGCGATGACGCTTACGTACGGCCTTGATTATCTTAAAGTTATAATGTTTCAGATGCCGCTTTTTGCAGCGATAAATGTTTATGCAACTTCTCTTCGCGAAACCGGGGAGACAAGAGTTCCACTTGTCGCTTCACTTTCTGCCGTTGGTGTTAATCTCTTTTTTAACTGGGTACTTATTTTCGGAAAACTCGGTTCTCCTGCACTCGGCGTTGTGGGAGCTGCGATAGCTACGGTAATTGCAAGAATTGTTGAACTGATTATATTGCTTATTAAGGCTCACAGGAGCTGCTTTAGAGGTGTCTGGGGAGCTTTAACAGTACCAAAAAGCCTTATGAAGAACATAGTTGTAAAAGCTATGCCGCTTATGGCGAATGAAATTTTGTGGTCAAGTGGAATGACAACACTTATCCAGATAATGAGCCGTATGGGCGTAGAAGTAGTATCGGCTGAAAATATAAGCAATACAATCTCGAATCTTTTCTTCTGCTCGTACTTTGCAGCAGGTAGTGCAATTTCTATAATCATAGGACAGCTTTTGGGAGCGGGCGAGCTTGAAAAGGCTGTTGATGAGGACAGAAAGATTCTGGCTTTTTCCGTCACTCTTTCAACATTTTTGGCAATAATAATGATACTGATTGCACCTCTGTTGCCGGAAATATACAATACAACTGCTGTCGTCAAATCTCTTGCATCGAGCTTTATCATTATAAATGCAGTAATGATGCCGTTTAATTCTTTTATTCACGGCTGCTATTTCACAATGCGCTCGGGCGGAAAAGTACTTATAACATTTATCTACGACAGTGCGTATCTTTGGATAATATCTATACCTATAACGGCGGCACTTGTAAAGTACAGCTCTCTTGCAATTGTATCAATATATGCAATTTCGTACTATCTTGATCTTATTAAGGCTGTATTCGGATATATTCTTGTAAAGAAAAAGACATGGGTAAATAACCTGGTAAGAGAAAATTAATAATGCCCGTCACGGATTGTAAAATCATGTGGCGGGATAATTTATGTCATAGTCGATGAGATTATCACCATGATAGTTCAAAGTAAGATAAAAAAATGGTGAATTCTTGTTTATGAGGTCGAAAAATACGGCATCGCCTTCCCACATAGGAAGTGACGAAATGCTGCTTTTATCTACCCATGAAAGAATCCCTTCATTGCACTCTGACGGAAGAAGGTCGGAGCTACTTACAGCGGTAAAAAGATGCATGATTTCTTCAGGATAAATATCCGATTTAAAATCAACACATCCACGATATGTATAATTATCTAAAGTAAGATTGGTCTCTTCATATACTTCCCGCAGCATGCACTCTTCTATGCTCTCATCTTTTTCAAGTTTTCCGCCTATGCCGACCCACTTGCCTTTGTTCGGATCATCATTCTTTTTTATGCGATGAAGCATAAGATATCTGCCCTTATTTTCAATGTAGCATAAGGTTGTGTTAAGTAGACCTTTCGTATTATCTAAAAAAGAAGCCATGACTATGTTATCCTTAAGAATTCTTGAAATGTCTGATATATATGTATATGCAGTGGATATTTGCAATCTGCAAATGCCGATGCAATTAAAGATAATCATATAATTAACAGAAATGCAATAATTGGGTATTGATTTTTCTGCAAAATGTGGTATATTAGCACTCGGAATTAAAGAGTGCTAAACATGAGCCCTTTTATTCCATTAACAATGTTTATTATTTAAATTGGAGGAATAGATCATGAAGTTAAGACCATTGGCAGACAGAGTAGTTCTTAAGCAGAACGAAGCCGAAGAAAAAACTGCCGGCGGCATTTTCCTTACAAGCGCAGCTCAGGAAAAGCCGGAAATCTATGAAATCGTTGAGGTAGGTCCCGGCGGTGTTATAGATGGAAATGAAGTTGTAATGACAGTTTCCGCAGGACAGAAAGTTCTCGTAGGAAAGTACAGCGGAACAAAAGTAAAGCTTGAAGATGTCGAGTACACAATTGTACGCCAGAACGATATTCTTGCAGTAATGGAGGGTTAATATTATGGCAAAACAGATTATTTACGGTGAAGAAGCCAGAAAAGCAATAGAAGCAGGCGTAAACAAACTCGCCGATACAGTTAAAATAACACTCGGACCTAAGGGACGTAATGTAGTTCTTGACAAAAAGTTCGGTACTCCGCTTATAACCAATGACGGTGTTACAATTGCAAAGGAAATCGAACTCGAAGATCCGTTTGAAAATATGGGTTCTTCTCTTATCAAGGAAGTTTCCACAAAGACAAATGATGTTGCAGGTGATGGTACAACAACAGCTACTGTTCTTGCACAGGCAATGATTAATGACGGACTTAAAAACCTCGCAGCAGGTGCAAATCCGATGGTTATGAAGCGCGGAATACAGAAAGCATCCGCAGCAGCAGTTGAAGCAGTTAAGACAATTTCTCAGCCTGTTTCCGGTTCTAAGGATATAGCAAGAGTCGGAACAATTTCCTCCGGCGATGAGCTTATTGGTAACCTTATCTCCGAAGCAATGGAAAAGGTTTCACAGAACGGTGTTATCACAATTGAAGAGTCCAAGACAGCTGATACTTACTCAGAAGTTGTTGAAGGAATGCAATTTGACCGCGGATATCTTTCACCTTACATGGTAACAGATACCGATAAGATGGAAGCAGTTCTTGATGATGCTCTTATTCTTATAACAGATAAGAAAATCTCCAACATTCAGGAAATCCTTCCTGTGCTTGAAGAAATCGTCAAGGCAGGCAGAAAGCTTCTTATAATTGCAGAAGATGTTGAAGGTGAAGCACTTGCAACAATCGTACTTAACAAGCTTCGCGGTACATTCAACTGCGTTTGCGTAAAGGCTCCAGGATTTGGTGACAGACGCAAAGAAATGCTCCAGGATATAGCAATACTCACAGGCGGACAGGTTGTTTCTGCTGAACTCGGCATGGAGCTTAAAGATGCAAACATCTCAATGCTCGGCCAGGCACACCAGGTTAAGGTTACAAAGGAAAATACCGTTATTGTTGATGGTGCAGGCGACAAGTACGAGATTAAGGCCCGCGCAGCTCAGATTGATCGTCAGATTGAAACAACAACTTCTGACTACGACAGAGAAAAGCTCCAGGAAAGACTTGCAAAGCTCAGCGGTGGCGTAGCAGTTATAAAAGTCGGTGCAGCAACTGAAACCGAAATGAAGGAAAAGAAGCTCCGCATTGAAGATGCTCTTAACGCAACACGTGCAGCTGTTGCTGAAGGTATTGTACCCGGTGGCGGAAGCGCATATGTTGTAGCTGCAAAGGCTGCAGAGAAGCTTCTTGCAGACCTCGACGGAGATGAAAAGACCGGTGCAGCTATTGTTGCTAAAGCTCTTAAGGCTCCTATTATGCAGATTGCAGAGAACGCAGGTGTTCAGGGCGCAGTCGTACTTAACAAGGTCCTTGAAAATGAGAGCTCCAACTTCGGTTACGATGCAGCAAATGATGCATACGGCGATATGCTCTCACTCGGCATTGTCGACCCGACAAAGGTATGCCGCAGCGCTCTTGAAAATGCAGCATCCGTTGCAGCGATGGTTCTTACAACAGAATCCCTCGTTACAGATATTCCAGAGAAGAATCCTCCTATGGCAGCTCCTTCTCCTGATATGGGAATGTATTGATAAAATTCCAAATAAACAAAAAAGCTTTCGGCATCTGCCCGAAAGCTTTTTTTGTTAGAGAAAATGAAATTATTTAAAATACATAAAGAGATCACATTTTATCATGCCGTTATAAAGCTTACGCTTTTTATCTGCACATTTACCGAATGTTCTTTCAAATTCGGTGTGTGATGAAAGAAGATACAGCTTCCAGTTTTCGCTGTTGAGGTATGCTTTTCCGAATTCCCGGTAAAGAGTTTCAGCTTCCTGCTTTTCCATGATGCGCTCACCATATGGTGGATTGGTAATGATAATGCCGTTTTCGGATTTACGATCAAATTTTGTGGCATCTGCAACTTCAAAATTTATTATATCTGAAACTCCGGCACGTTGCGCATTCTCTTTAGCTATTTTAATTGCAGAAGGATCTATATCCGAGCCTGTAATATGATAATCTCCGTCGTACTGTTTTGACCTTGCCTCTTCACGAAGTTCAATGCCAAGTGATTTTGGAATGGAATACCAGCTTTCACATTTAAAAGATCTGTTGATGCCGGGTGCTATGTTTCTTGCAATAAGCGCGGCTTCAATTGGTATTGTTCCGCTGCCGCAGAAAGGATCAATGAAATCTTCCCGCCCTCTGTATCTTGAAAGCTTTACCATGGCTGCGGCCATGGTCTCTTTTAAAGGTGCCACATTATGGGCAGGCCTGTAGCCACGCTTATGAAGCCCGTCGCCGGATGTGTCAATACACACAGATACGATATCTTTCATTATTGAAAACTGTATCTGATATAAAGGCCCCGTCTCTTCAAACCAATCTGTGTGGTATGAAAGTTTCAGCTTTTCAACAACAGCTTTTTTAATAATTTTCTGACAGTCGGAAACAGAGAAAAGGGCACTGTTGAGGCTGTAACCCTTTACGGGAAATGCGCCATCTTTTGGTATATAATCGGCCCAATTGAGTTTTTTTACACCTTCAAAGAGACTATCGAAGGTTTTAGCTTCAAATCTGCCAATTTCAATTAATACTCTTTCACCGATTCTTAGATTTATATTTGCCTTGAGCAAATCTCTGTCATTACCGTCAAAATAAACACGTCCGTTTTCGGATATAACATTGTCCATATCGAGTCTTTTTAGCTCGTCACTTATTGGACCTTCCAAACCTAAAAGGCATGGGACACACAATTTGTAGTTCATGTGTATAAAATAACACCTGTGGTGTTAAGTTGTCCATATTTTTGTTGCATGCTTTAGTTAAATTACCTATTGAAAATTGACTTGTTTCGCTGTATATTTATCAAGACATAGTTTGTTCACAATTTACTCAGACAGGAATTATTAAATGGCATTTGACAGAATAGAGTTTGTAGAGCTGCTCGAAAATTCCTATTCAGCTTACTATAATATTATAAAAGAAGATTTGCCGACAGAACTGCCTATGGCATTTCGAGCCGAATTTTATCAGCGCGGCGAGAAATACTGGCTTTTAAAGAGCATTCCAATATATGGCAATGAAACCGATGAATACTGTTATGTATTTACAAAAGACGAGTTTGATGAAGAGATCGTAGATAAATGCATTAAGTATTGTCTTGATGATGGTTTGCCCAGAGTTAAGCCACATAAAGAACATCAGTATACAAATATAAAGACAATATTTATAGCTGACAGTTTCACGGATGATGCAGTTAGAAAAATAAAGAAAACCGAATTTTCGAAGAGCTACCATTTCTCTCTTTGGGGATATTCAAATCTTTTAAATTCCGCGGTAGATGTTAAGGAGGAAAATATCTATACAAATAAAGCGGGATATGAAATGAAATCTTATTTTAAAAAGCTGTTTGCAGCTCAGAAGAAAAAATGAGCTGTTAATAGAATAGAAAACACACAATTTATTATTATAAGGAGTGAAAAAGCATGAGCGCATTAGTTATTCTTCTAATCGCAATCGTTCTGCTTGTCCTTGGTTACGTATTTTACGGATCATGGCTTGCAAAGCAGTGGGGCGTAGACCCCAATCAGGAGACTCCGGCACATACCAGCTACGACGGCAAGGACTTCGTTCCTGCTAACCCGGCTGTTCTGTTGGGTCACCACTTCTCATCCATCGCTGGCGCTGGCCCGATCAACGGACCTATCCAGGCTGCAGTTTTCGGCTGGGTTCCCGTATTCCTTTGGGTTGTCATCGGCGGTATCTTCTTTGGTGCAATGCATGACTTTGGTGCTTTGTTCGCATCTATTCGTCACAACGGCGGATCCATCGGCGAAGTAATTAAAGACAGCATGGGACCGAGAGCTCAGAAACTCTTCACAATCTTTGCTCTTCTCGTTCTCGTTCTTGTTATTGCATCCTTCACATCTGTTGTTGCTTCTACATTCGTATCAGATCCTGCTGAAGCCGGCGGACTTTTCACAACCGGTATGGCAAATGTTACTGACCATGCTGCAACAGCAACAACTTCTCTTCTGTTCATAGTAATTGCTTTTATTTTCGGTTACTTTGTATACAGAAAGAATGCAAAAGTTGGTCCTGCAACTGTTGTCGGTATCATTGGTATCGTATTAATAGTTCTTGCTGGTCTTAACTTTGGTGTTAACGCAGGCCGTACCTTCTGGGTACTCTTCATTGCTGTATACGTCATGGTAGCTTCTCTGCTTCCTGTTTGGATGCTCCTCCAGCCCCGTGACTACCTGAGCTCATTCCTGCTCTACGGCATGATCATTCTTGCAATTGTTGCTATTATCGGTGGCACATTTACAGGTGCTTCCGTTGTAGAACTTCCTGCTTTCACAGGAAAATCCGGCTTATTCCCGACACTGTTCATCACTGTTGCTTGCGGCGCTGTTTCCGGCTTCCACTCACTCATCGGTTCCGGTACAACTTCCAAGCAGCTCGATAACGAGAAGGATGCTAAGGCTATCGGCTATGGTGCTATGATCATCGAGTCCGCTCTTGCTATTATCTCCCTCATCGCTGTCGGTGTTGTATGGAGCCAGGTTGGCGATGGTCTCAAGTTCTCCATCTCCGCACCTCCTACAATCTTCGCTGGTGGTATTGCAACTCTCGTTCAGTCCTTCGCAGGCGATGCAGCATATAAAGTAGTTTACACACTTCTTACACTTGCTGTTTCCGTATTTGCTCTTACTTCTCTTGACTCCGGTACACGTCTTGCTCGTTACATGTTTGCTGAGCTCTTCATTCCCGAAGGAAAGAAGTATGAAGATCTTACAGGTGTTGCAAAGGTTCTTGCAACTCCGATCGTTTCCACACTCATCATGGTCGTCATCGGCTGCGGTATCGGCTTCCTGAGCCTGTCTCAGATTTGGGGCGTTTTCGGTGCTGCTAACCAGTTACTTGCCGGCATTGCAATGCTCGCAGTAGCAACATGGCTCGGCCAGATAGGAAAGAACAACAAGATGTTCTTCGTTCCTATGGTATTTATGCTTGCAGCAACTCTTACTGCTCTTGTTAAGACCGTTATCACCAAGATCGGTGCTATCGGTGCTGGCACAGCTGCATGGGGCGACTGGTTCCAGATGATTTGGTCCATCGGCCTTGTAGTTCTCGCTGTAATCCTTGTTGTTGAAGGCGTACAGGCACTTGGCAAGAAAAAGGCATAATTAATTAATAATTACAAGTTAAACTAGTTTAAAGTGTGTTTTGGGAAGCTCTCTTTTGAGAGCTTCCTTTTTTATGATTTAAAAAATAATAAATGTTGCATTACTTGTATCTATTGAGAACTCTTTTTGAATATGATAAAATACTAAAAAAATCAAAGAAGGTATTTTTATGGAATTTATTTGGATAGGTGTTCTTTTTCTTATAGGATGGATGGTTGCATTTTTATTTATTCGCCAGATTATGTTTAATTTTGCTACTGCATATCCGACCCTTGAAAAAATGAAAAATGCAAAAGAAGACCTTATAGTTTATGTGAATGCCAAAAGATATACCGGGGTTTCCGTTGCTACCTGTATATTTGTTGTAGCTCTTTTTGTACTCCTGGTTATTATTCTCAAGTTTATTGATTTGTGGATGAAAATAGGATTCTTTGTAGGCATTGTTGTATGTGTAGTTACACTTATAAATAAAGTTTCTCCTGACAATAAAAATATGTTCGATGCATTTTGTTCTTCTTATTATCGATTTGTCCCAGACGACCAGCTGAGAACTGACATGTATAACAGAAAATATCCTGCAATGAAATTAAGATGCCACGATATGGATGTTTCAACTGAATGGATACCCAAATTCAAGACCAATAATTGAATATAAAAAGAAGAGGATTTTAGTCCTCTTCTTTTTATATTAAAAATACTTAAAAAAGGAATTAGGGTAACTGCATAAATTTTGACATTGTTTTAGCAAGTTCGTTGAAAGTACATGTACACATCGGCCATGTCTAACATTTGCAATAACTATAAAATAGTAGCATGAAATACACTTCCCTAATTTAAATAGGTTAATCCTTTCAGGCAGTGGTTGGAATGACGTGAGGCCTCACATGACTAAGGTCACATGAGGCTTCACGTTGGTGTCGATTGTCTTCTAATCGGAGATGAGAGCAAAAAAGACTTCCCAGTTGACGGGAAGCTTAATGATTGGTTGTTGGAGCATCCTAAAATAATGCAGGACTCTGGGAGCGGATGAAGATGAGCTGGTTTTAGAAGATTATATGAATGCTGTCATCCTGAATGATCTCAATAAACTCTTCAATGCCAATTTGTTTTGTTGCTAGAATAAAGGATTTGTCTGAGCGTTCGCTGCTGTAGGTGACTTTGCGACAGTCTGTCCTCAATTTCCTTATTTCATCTACAGAAACTGCTCCGTAGCGGTAAAGCTGACAGAGAACAGCGTCATTGCTTTTATACCGGTTAATGAGGAATATTATGCAATAAAACAGGGAACAAATCCCCAGAAAAAATTGGGGATTGAAGATGAAACCCTTGTTTTAAGATAAAAATAAATGATTCAGAGTATTCACAGAAAACTAAAACAACATAATGCTGCTTTATAAGGAAATAGGAGTGGAAGTATTCAGAAATACACGTGTAATGGAAGTTTTAAAATGCTCTGAAAGTACGGCAACGTCATATATAAAACGTTTGAGCGGGGATTTGGAAGTTATTACAGCTGTGGAAGGCCGAGGAAAAGGGAAATACAAGTTTTGAACCTTGATAAGAAAATTCGGGATAAATCCGTCAGCTCGGCAAGCTCATCTTGGCTACTTCGTAACGAATTTGCCTTGATTAAAAACAATGTCAAATTTTATGCGATTGCCTTAAAAAAGAATTATGTCGACTTTAATTTACGCTTATGTTATATTAAGATAACGAATTAATCTAAACGGAGTTTAAATACTGTATGGATTCAAGTTGGGTTGAACATTTAATAGAACAATATTCCGCAGGGTTGCTTAAATATATTCGGTCTCATACACACACTCAGGAAGATGCTGAAGATATTCTTCAGGACGTTTTTATGAGTGTCTATCAGCATTGTGCAGATTTTGATCCTGAAAGATGCAATGAACAGGCCTGGCTTTTTATTATTGCAAAAAGGAAGCTTGTTTCCTATTATCGTGCACAGAAGCAGGATTCATCTTTAGATGATATGGAAGATTATCAGGTGCCGCAGGATAATTCCATGGATGAGGCTGTTAATCTGATGGGCGCACGTCAGGCAGTTGCTAAAGCATTGCATGTTCTTGACGAAAGAAGCAGAGACATTGTGGTAATGAAATATTTTAAAGGATATTCTGCGGAAGAGATTGGACAGAAGATGGGTCTAACGGCAGGAAATGTCAGAACAATTATGTCAAGAGCACTGGATATTATGGAAAAAGAGTTAAAGGAATTTGACTTCTCATAGTTTTTATTGATTCTTCATATAAAAATCTCAATTTTTCATATAAAGACATGTAACGAAGTTTATATATTTTCGTACTAACCTACAACAAAAAATATTATATTTTTATAAGGGGTGAGTGAAATTGAAAGCAGAAAAATTGCTGAATCTTACTGCAGAAAGCAATGAAACAGGCTTTTTTAGTGATGCATTATCTTTTACGGTAAATTCAGTATTTAGAAAATATGACAGTAAAATGTTAAGTGATGATGATCTTATGATGGTTGCCGGTGGTGTAGATACGGATAAAGACTTAATAGAGTCTATAAAGAATAGCGTTTTAAGATAAGTGCCATGCATCCAGTTGAGATTATTGCGGAGAGATTTCCGCAAATGTATTTTCCAATAAGAGAGGGAATAAAGGATACCCAGGAATATAAAAATGCCGTGCTTCGGGGTGAAGATCCAAAATATTCATTGAATTTTTCGATGAATACCGAAGACAGATACGATGAGATTTTGACTCCCGCAGGCACTGCAGAAGTCATTTATCTTGCTGACAGAAGCGATTTTGAACATTGTATAAGGGCACTTGCTTACAGATGCGAACCCAGAGAAATTCCACAGTCTATGGGAGCGTCTACTATTTCTGGACTTATTAACTGGGTTAAGATTAAAGCCCATGAGGATGATCTCGATGTATTCTTATCAGAAAAATCCAATTATCTTGATACTGTTATAGTTCTATCCGGCGGGCCTTACAGTGCAGTAAGCGCCAAAGTTATGAATTTATCTGAAGATGAATGGATTGAAAAAAGTATTACAATCCGTAAATATCATGAGCTTACACACTTTGTTTCCAGAAAGTTATTTCTTGAAAATAAAGAGGAAATACGCGATGAGATAGTTGCGGATATGATAGGAATTATATCTGCATTTGGATACTATAATACGAAAGCTGCCAGACTTTTTCTAGGTATTGAAGATGACGAGTATAGGGAAGGCGGAAGACTGCAGAATTATTCAGATCCCGAAAAATTGCAGCAGACAATAATCAGAGCAAATGAGCTAATCGATATTTTTGATAACTGCGTTAAAAACATGAAAGAAAATAGTGTTTTTGACTTGCTTAAATTTGTCGAGTGTAATAAAATTGGAATATAAATTATGGAGGCAGATTTAATATGACAATTAATACAAATGTTGATAATGAAAAACTCGTTTGCGCTCTTGAGGGTAGACTTGATACAACAACAGCTCCTGAACTAGAAGCGGAACTTGGAAAATATAATGATGTTGCGATGGATGTCACTCTTGATTTTGCAAAGCTTGAGTACATTTCATCTGCCGGACTCAGAGTTCTTCTTGGAGAACAGAAATTGATGACCAAAAAGGGCGGAAAGATGGTTGTCAAAAATGTGAACGAAACCATAATGGAAGTATTCGAAATTACAGGTTTCACAGACGTAATTACAATTGAGTAATTGATATTGACAAGTATATACTAAAGATATATAATCCTTCTTGAACATATGAACACACGTTCATTTGACAAGGAGGATTTTTTTATGAAGAAAACTTATACTATTGATGTCGATTGCGCAAATTGTGCAAATCTCATGGAAAATGAGACAAAAAAGACAAAAGGCGTAAAGGACGCATCAGTTAATTTTATGCTTCTTAAGATGGCTGTTGAATTTGAAGATGGTGCAGATGAAAAAGAAGTTATGAAAAGAGTACTTGAAAACTGCCAGAAAGTAGAACCTGACTGTGAAATTGATTTCTAATTTAGCATTGACAAAAACACAGAAAAAGAACTTAAAACGGATACTGCTTACTGCGCTTTTACTTATATTATCCGGAATATTTGAAGATAAGAGCTTCATTTTAAGCCTTATCTTTTTTGCTGTATCATATGCCATAATCAGTTACGATGTGCTAAAAAAAGCCTGGAAGGGAATTTTAAGAGGAAGACCATTGGATGAGAATTTCCTTATGGCCATTGCAAGTATAGGTGCAATAGTTCTGGCACTTCTGGGAGAGCTTGGAATCGTTGAAAATATCATGGAGGTTGAGCTTACTGAAGGTGCAGCAGTTATGCTGTTTTATCAGATAGGTGAACTTTTTGAAAGCATTGCAATAGGAAAAAGCAGAAAAAATATTGCAGAGCTTATTGATATACGTCCTGATTATGCAAATGTTGAAAATGAGCTCGGAGAGCTTGAAAGAGTCGATCCGTCAGATGTTTGCATTGGAACTATTATAGTTGTTAAACCGGGAGAAAAGGTGCCAATTGACGGTGTCGTAACAGAGGGCGAAAGCTCAATAGATACGGCTGCCCTTACCGGGGAAAGTGTACTTAAAAGTGCGCAAGTCGGCAATGAAATCCTGTCAGGCTCCATCAATATGACAGGGCTTATAAAGCTTCGCACAACAAAGGAATTCGGGCAGTCAACAGCTTCTAAGATACTTGACCTTGTCCAGAATGCAAGTTCATCTAAATCCAGAAGTGAAGACTTCATATCCAAATTTGCCAGAATATATACACCTGTTGTATGTATATCAGCTCTTGCTTTGGCTGTGTTGCCACCGCTTATAAATCTTATATTTGGCAACGCATCAAATCTGAGTTCATGGCTTTACAGGGCACTTACGTTCCTTGTAATTTCATGCCCGTGTGCGCTTGTAATATCTGTACCTTTGACATTTTTTGGAGGCCTGGGAGGAGCAAGCCACAATGGTATCCTTATAAAAGGTTCAAACTTTATGGAGCCTCTTTCGCGCTCAAAGTATGTTGTCTTTGACAAAACCGGAACAATGACAAAAGGTGTATTCGAAGTTCAGGGTGTACATCACTGCCCCATTGAAGATGAAAAACTTATTGAGTTTGCTTCTCATGCTGAGTGCTACTCATCTCATCCGATTGCGCTTTCAATCCAAAAAGAGTACGGAAGAGAAATAGACAGAGCAAGAGTAAGTGATGTTCATGAAATTTCCGGAGAAGGTATCACCGCAGTTGTTGATAATTATCATATTGCAGTCGGAAATGCAAAGCTGATGAAAAGAGAAAATGTGGACCATATCGACTGCAGAAGCCACGGCACGGTCGTGCATGTTGCGATAGATGGGATTTACTCAGGACATATTCTAATTGCTGATGAGATTAAACCAAATGCTAAAAAAGCAATAGAAAAATTACGCAGCATCGGTGTTAAGAGAATGGTAATGCTTACAGGCGACAGCAAATCAACAGCCGAAAGCGTTGCAAGAGAGATAGGCATTGAAGAAGTACATTCAGAACTTCTGCCGGGAGATAAAGTATCAATATTGGGCGAACTTCTTTCTACAAAAGGCAAGAAGGAAAATCTTACCTTTGTAGGAGACGGTATTAATGATGCACCGGTCTTAGTACGTGCTGACGTCGGCATTGCAATGGGAGCTATCGGCTCAGATGCCGCTATAGAAGCAGCGGATGTCGTTGTCATGGATGACGATCCGATGAAAATAGCCAAGGCCATTCTTATAGCAAAAAAATGTATGCGTATAGTTTATGAAAATATATATATTGCAATAGGTATAAAAATAATCTGCCTTATATTGAGCGCAATAGGATATGCAAGTATGTGGCTTGCTATATTTGCCGATACCGGAGTCCTTATAATTGCTGTGCTCAATGCAGTCAGATCGCTGAATGTGGGGAAACTATGATTGAAGATTTTGAAAAACTCTCCGAACTTTTTAAAATTTTCGGAGACCCGACAAGGCTTAAAATCCTTGCGGCACTCGAACATGGCGAAAGAAATGTCGGCGCAATTGCAGATGAGCTTAACATGAACCAATCTGCAATTTCACATCAGTTAAATACACTTAAAGCAAGCAGGCTTATAAAGTGCACTAAGGTGGGAAAAGCTGCATTTTATGCACTTGATGATGAACATGTTCACGAGATTCTTACTTGTGGTATCAAACACATAACGGAGGGTAAAGTATGAGTAAACCTGTATTGTATATAGTAATACCTTGCTATAACGAGGAAGCAGTTCTTCCGATAACTGCACCGATGTTTCTAAATAAAATTGAGTCCCTTATTTCGAATGATAAAATCAGTGAAAAATCACGGATTATGTTTGTAAATGACGGCTCAAAGGACAGAACTTGGGAAATAATTGAGGATCTTGCAAACAGCAATGAGCATTATATAGGTATTTCGCAGAGCCGAAACAGGGGCCATCAGAACGCTGTTCTTGCCGGACTTATGGAAGCAAAGGATATGTGCGATATTACCATATCCATTGACTGTGACGGCCAGGACGACATTAATGCAATGGACGAAATGGTTGATGACTACATTAATGGTTATGATGTTGTTTACGGTGTGCGCTCCGACAGAAAGACAGACTCGTTCTTTAAGCGTTTTACTGCGCAGTCCTTCTATAAATTCTTAGCTTTTATGGGCGCCGAAGTTGTCTATAATCATGCAGACTACAGACTTGTGTCTTCAAGGGTACTTGAAGAGTTTGAAAACTATAAAGAAGTTAATCTGTTTTTAAGAGGACTTATTCCACTTGTCGGCTTTGAATCTACAAGTGTTGAGTATTCAAGAAACGAGCGTCTTGCAGGGGAAAGTCACTATCCGCTGAAAAAAATGATAGGTCTTGCTGTTGACGGAATAACAAGTCTCAGTGTAAAGCCACTGCAGCTCATTATGACATTTGGAATTATAGTGGCATTCTTAAGCTTTGTTGGCTGTATATGGGCACTTATTCGTGCACTCACAGGGCATACTGTAGGCGGATGGGCATCAATGACCTGCATTATATGCTTCGTTTCCGGAGTTCAGCTTATTTCACTTGGTATTATAGGTGAGTATATAGGGAAAATTTACCTTGAGACAAAGGCAAGACCCAGATACATAATATCCAAAAGAACATATACGAAATAATTAAAGAAAAAACCGACATCAATCCGAGAGGAAAATAATTGAAAAAGCTTCCAGATAAAGATGTAATGCATGTCATTTCATCGGTAATTATAAAACTGAGATATGTTATTATTCTCCTGTTTATTTTGGCAGGGGTGTATTGCGCATTGTCAATCAGCAAAACTCAGGTTACGGATGACTTCAGTTATTTTCTGCCGGATGACTGCGAGACTAATGTAGCTGCAAAAATATATAAGGGTGACGATGAAAGCGACGAAGAAACTGATGAGAGTTCTTCATATGACACGTCAAATGCCGAGATAATGGTATGCAACATAACATATGACGCAGCATCGTCTATTGCCGATAAAATTGCGAAACTGGACGGAGTCAAAGAAGTTGAGTTTGACCAGACAGAAGCTCATTATAAAGGCGCATCAGCTTTATTCTCTGTTACATTTAATGGTGACAGCCAGGATGAAAATACAATAGATGTATTTAATGAAGTTAAAGGTATGCTAACTAATCACGACACCTATATAGACTCGTCTATTGGTGTTGATGAAGTTGCACAGATGATATCTGAAATAGCGGGAGTTGTAGCACTGGCCGCACTGGTTATTGCAGTTATAATAATACTTACATCAAGAAGCTATTTTGAAGTTGTAATTTTTGCAATTGTTTTCTCATTTGCAGCCCTTTTGAATATGGGAACAAATTACTGGCTCGGTACGATATCAACAATTTCAAATTCTGTTGCAGTTATTCTTCAGCTGGCCCTTGCAATCGATTATGCAATTATATTCAGCCATAGATATCAGGATGAAGCACTAAATTTTGAAACTACTTATGATGCTCTGGTTGAAGCGCTTTCAAAATCCATAATAGAAATATCTTCATCAAGCCTTACAACGATATCCGGTCTCGTGGCTTTGATGCTCATGCAGTTTAAACTGGGGTATGACCTTGGAATTGTTCTAAGCAAGGGTATAGTGTGCAGCCTTGTAACAGTGTTTTTACTTATGCCGGCTCTTATAATGCTGTTTCCCAAACAGATTAAGAGATTTGCGCATAAAAGCCTTCTGCCGGACTTTACTCCCTGGGGCAGAATACTGATGAAAACAAGGGTACTGTTTGTTGCAATTTTTGCAGTTATATTACCATTTGCTGTCATTTTTTCGTCAAGGGCTCAGTACTCATTTGGTATGGACTCAATTGATGAAATCCGTGTATCGGAGAGCCGTACAGCATCAAGAAAAATATCTGAAACCTTTACGCAGTCAGAGCAGATTGCTTTGCTCGTTCCGGACGGAAATGTGGAAAATGAAAAAGCTGTGCTTGATGAAGTATCAAAAATGGATAAAATCAAATCGGCTCTCGGACTTGCTAATATTGAAGTAGCCGATGGTCATTATCTTGCCGACAGCTTTAATGCCAGAATGCTTGCAGAACTTCTGGATATAAATACATCAGAAGCTGAAATGCTGTTTGTTGCATACGGTGTTGAAAATGAACAGTATCAGGTTATAACAAATAACATATCTGACTATTATGTACCGCTTGTGGATATGTTTACATACCTTTTTGAAAAAATCGATCAGGGTGTTGTGACGCTCGATGAAGACAGTATGACGGAGATAAACTCATTACGTAGTGAACTTGAGTATGCAATAGCGCAGCTTGAATGCGATGGCTATACATGTCTTGTTTTTATTGCCGACAGCGATGACGGAGGCGAAGAGGCGTACACCTTAATTAACGACATAAGATCGGTCGGAGAAAAATATTACGGTGAAGGGACATGTTATACAGTAAGCGATATTACGCTTGCAAAAGACATGGAGGAATGCTTTAACAGCGATTCACTGAAAATAAGTCTTATAACAATAGGCGCGATATTTATTATACTTCTTATAACATTTAAAACAGTGGTTGGTGCTGCAATCCTCGTATTTGTTATACAAGGAAGTATCTGGATTAATTTCTCCTGCACATATATTCTCAATTCACATCCTTTCTTTGTAACGTATATGATTGCATCTTCTATACAGATGGGAGCCACGATTGACTATGCAATCGTACTTATGAACCATTATCTGAACCTTAAAACTGAGATGCCGAAAAGAGATGCGATGGCTAGAGCGGTAGGGGAAAGCTTCCCGACAATAATTACATCCGGTTCTATTATGACAATTGCCGGACTTTTAATTGCATACATGGTAAGCAACATTTATATAGGACATATCGGTCTTGCAGTAGGAAGAGGAGCGGCAATATCTGTTATTCTTGTTCTTAGTGTACTTCCTCAGCTTATTGTTATATGCGATAAACTTATAGAAAAGACCACCTTTAAAATCGGATCACCGGAGGTGAGCTTTGATTAAAAAGAGTAGAAACTTTCTGACTGTTTTTGCAGTATGCATTATTGTTATATGTCTTGGTTTGTGTGCATTTGCAGATAATGCGGATATTGAGAGCAATACAGTTGAAATAACATCCTTAAGTGAGTTTCTTGACTTTGCTGAAGGATGCACGCTTGACACATATTCAAAAAACAAGACTTTTATCTTAAAAACAGACATAAGTCTTGCTGGAACTGACTTTAAACCAATCCAGAATTTCTATGGCACATTTGACGGCGAAAATCATACTATCAAGGGGCTTGAGATTACAACGCAGGCTTCGAAACAGGGGCTTTTTCGAAGAGTATCGTCAGATGGAATAATAAAAAATTTAACCGTCAGCGGAAATATCAGTGCAGATGGAACTATAGTAGGCGGACTTGTCGGTGAAAATAGCGGCAGCATTATTAATTGCACTTTGAATTGCAATGTTGATGCTACTTCAACAGCAGGCGGCATTGCAGGATATAACAAAGCAACTGGAATTATTTCAAACTGCACATTTAGCGGAAGCGTCACGGGAGAGAAGCTTTCCGGCGGTGTTGCAGGTTGTAACGATGGAATAATCGACAAATGTATAAATAAAGGTAATGTTTGTACAGAACCCATTAGTGTTTCCGGCGGCATTACAAATCTTAAAGATTTCAACGCCGATTCATTTGATGTTTCTGAACTTATTTCAAGTGAATTTAATGCTGTTGTAAATATAGGCGGAATCACAGGGTCAAATACAGGAACTTTAAGCAACTGTACCAATAAAGGAACGGTAGGATATAATTATCAAGGGTACAATATAGGTGGAATATCCGGAAAAAGCTCAGGCTTTGTGGATAAATGCACAAATGATGGTGATGTATTCGGACAGCAGGACGTAGGAGGCATCGTAGGACAGCTTGTACCGTATCTTGATATAGAAATAACAACGGATTTGCAAAATTCAATATCAGACCAGCTTATATCTCTAAATTCTGTTGTTGACGCTGTTGCAGGAAAATTAGATTTATACGTTGAAAATGATCTGGATAAATCTTATGAGATGATAAGCTATGCAGGTGTCATTTCCGAGGAAATAAACAAAATAATAGATTCAAATGATGAATATTTGGACCTTACAGATGAGACGGATCCTGCCCTGGAAGAAATTATTTCAGATATTATAAACAATGCTGAAAGTGAGATTGTTGTAGATACTCCTGACTATCAAAGGATGATGGACGCCATATCTTCACTTTATGCCTGCTGTGAGGAAATGAACGGACTAATCGGTGAAACAGCGGACGGAGCAATCTCCGGTATTAAAACAATAAAAAATCAGCTTGATTGTTTTGTTAACACTGTTTCAAATTCAATTAGTGCAGTACGAAACAGAACAACATTATATGAAGATATTTCCGTTAAAGATGCATATAATAAAAATACTGCTGCAGTCAGTGAATGCGTAAATACAGGAACGGTTTCAAGTGACAAAAATGCAGGCGGGATAGTAGGTATATCATCGGTTGAACTTGATTTTGATGTTGCCGAAGCATTGAGTTATTCTGATGATTTCCTTTTGAGCGATGCAAAAGGAACATATTTTGCAGTAATAAGACAATGTGAAAATAAAAGTAATGTGACTGTGAGAGACAGCTCAGCTGGTGGAATAGGCGGTTACATACCAATAGGTGCGGTTGTTAAATGCGTAAGCAGCAGTACAATTACTGCTGTAAATGGCAGCAATGCGGGCGGAATTTGCGGAAAATCGGGAGGTACGATACAGGACTGCAGTGCCAGAGTTAAAATCATTGGCGGAAGTAATGCAGGAGGAATCGTAGGTGACGGATGCAATCTTACAAATTGTCTGGCATATGCAAGCATTGAAGAGGGCAGTAGCTGCCTTGGAAGTATTGCCGGCAATATATCCGGGACTATAGATGGTAATAAATATGTAGATAATGGACTTGGAGCTATAGATGGTGAAAGCTTTTCAGGTAAAGCCGAACCTATAAGTTATGACGAGATGAGTAAGCTTCAAAATGTTCCTGCTTCATTTTTGCCGATACAGGTAGTTTTTAAGGCGAACGGAAAAAATGTTGCATGTTATGATGTGAAATTTGGAGGCTCAGTTACCGAGACACCGGAAGTTGCCGATAATGAAGAAGGACAGTTCTGGAAATGGGATGACTTCCAAAAAGACAATATATTTACAGGCTTTACTGTGGAAGGCGATTATTACAGCAGAATTCCGACACTCGCTACAGAAGGAGAAGAACCGGAATTTCTCGTTGAGGGTGTATTTGATGAAGGAATGGTATTGACAAAAGATGAGTTCAGTACAGATTTTGCATCAATAAATGCATCCGAAGAAGATGTTTTACAGTGTGCAACATTAAGAGTTGACGGCTACGATAAAGAACTTAAAGTTCATATGAAGGCGCAAAGCGGAGGAACACTCTACGTTGCCGACAGTGACGGAAAACTTTTAAAAACAACATATAAAACTGACGGCAGCTATATAGTCTTTGATTTGGATAATGGCGGATCGTTTGTGTATGTAAAAGGAAGCAGCTTTAATATCTTCAATTATATATGGTATATAATTTTAATTGCGGCAGTTATTGCAGTTGTTTTGATTGCAGTAATTAAAAAAAGAAGCAGGAAAAAAATTCCTGATAATCCTAAATAAAGCAAAGTGCCATCTGCCTTTAGACAGATGGCACTTTTGTAAATTATTTGTTCTGAATTCAGCCGATTCCGCCGAGAAGAGCACCGGCTATAAGAGCTGTGAGAGCGCACAAAATGTAAATGTACTTGCCGAGGAAATAGAACTTGTTGCCAAGCTTCTGTTTCGAACTTCTGTTGACTTCTTCCATAACTGTTTCCTTTTTAGCGACATAGAAGAACATTATTCCGGCGAGCAGTGCACCGAATGGGCAAATATAAATTGAAACAACATCCATCCATTCGGAGGTTATATGCTGTATCATAATTGCAATTATGCAGCCAAAAATAAGGATGATTAATGTAGCAATCGGGCGCTTGAGTTTGAATCTGCTTTCAATATACTCAACGGGCGCCTCATACATATTAATTATAGAACTTGTGCCGGCAAAAAATACGCAGAAGAAGAAAATAATTCCAATTATGCGACCCATGGGCATTCCGTTAAAAACATTAACAAGATATATGAACATAAGCCCCGGACCACCGTTTGAAAGCTGTTCGCCGGTTGTTGCCATTGCCGGAATAATTATAAGTGCAGCAAGGAAAGCTGCAAGAGTGTCAAAAATAGCTACATTTCTTGCACAAAAAGGAATTGAGTCATCGTCTTTTAAATACGAACCGTATATAACTGAACCATTTCCGGCAACAGACAAAGAGAAAAATGCCTGGCCGAATGCGTATATCCATACTTGCGGATCTGCAAGACCTGCCATGTTGACTGTGAATATGTATTTATACCCGTTTGATGCTCCGGGAAGAAATGCAATATATACACCAAGCACTACAAAAAGACCGAACAGAACCGGCATCATAATTTTGTTTGCTCTTTCAATTCCTCCGGAAACACCAAATGCCATTATTATAAAAGAAATTATAATTGCAATAATAATCCATGGGTCTGCGCCTCTTGTGTCAGCGGTTACAGAAAATGTTCCACCTATTATGTCCATGTTTTGTCCCATGGCAAACAGATCTCCGGAAAAAGCCATATAGGTGTATTTAATAATCCAGCCCATTACAACGCTGTAGCCTATAGCTAAGGATAAAGAACCCAGGACAGGAAGAAATCCTATTGCTTTTCCGATCTTTTCATTGCCACGTTGAGCGGTTGCCCATCCAAATGCCCCAATTGGGCCTGACTTTGAGGCTCTGCCAAGAGCAAATTCCTCAATAATTCCGGTATTTGCAATGAGAATTACGAAAATAATATACGGAAGGATAAATGTGAGTCCTCCATATGTTGAAACAAGGTTGGGAAAACGCCATATATTACCCATACCTACGGCGGAGCCTATACAGGCAAGAATAAATCCAAGTTTATTGGAAAATTTATCACGCGTTTTGTTCAAATAAAACACCCCCTAAATAAAAAAACCTTCATCCCAAAACATGGGACGAAAGCTGTACTTCCGCGGTACCACCCAAATTGATGCTGCGCACCCGCTTGAATATTAACTTAACCTCAAAAGCCCATTTCATTAAACACCTATGTCCGCACTTACACCTTACTGCGGCTCTCTTTGCACAGGAGAACTTAATTACTCTTCTTTTTTCAACGGTATGCCAAAAATTATAGAAGAGAAAATTTCTACTGTCAAGAAAAAAATGAAAATGAGAAAACAGCATATAGACCATAAAAATGTTGACAAGTTAAGACTTAAGGCATAAAAAATAAGCATGGAAATAACATTTATTCAATACTTAATAGTTTGTCCGCTGCTTTTCCTGGCCGGCTTTATTGACTCAATTGCGGGAGGCGGCGGACTTATATCGCTACCGGCATATCTTATTTCAGGTCTTGGTGCACACAGTGCTGTTGCAACAAATAAGCTGAGCTCTACAATAGGAACAAGCGTTTCTACAATTCGTTATATAAAAGAAGGATATGTAGAGTGGAAAATAGCTGTGATTTGTGCACTGCTTGCGATGACGGGATCGTCGATAGGTTCTAACTTAAATCTTCTTGTTGAAGACGCAATACTTAAAACAATAATGCTGTTTCTTTTGCCCGTAACTGCTTTTGTAGTATTTAGAACAAAAGGATTTGAGGCAAAGCAGGAACGAAGTATCGATATAAGAACATATATTCTTGCATCGGTCGTTGCATTTGTGATAGGTGCATATGACGGATTTTACGGACCGGGTACAGGGACATTTTTGCTGATATGTCTTACATTAGTCGCAGGAATGAATCTTAAAGAGGCCAATGGCATCACAAAAGTCATAAATCTTTCAAGCAATGTTGCAGCGATGTTCGTTTATCTTATAAACGGGAAAACAGTAATTGTTCTTGGACTTGCGGCGGGACTGTTTAATGCGCTCGGAAACTATTTTGGATCAAAACTGTTCGTGAAAGATGGCTCAAAGATAGTAAAGCCTGTTATGCTTATAGTTTTGACAGTTTTCTTTATAAAGGTTCTTTATGAGTTGATTTTTAAGTAGGAGATAGTAAAATGGCAAATAATTTCAAAAAAATGATAGCTGAAAACAAAAAACCGATAGGTACATTTGTAGATACGGCAAGTGCATATGTCGTAGAATGTCTGGGGAGAACCGGACTTGATTATGTAATTATGGATAATGAACATTCTCCAATCGAGGCAGAAACAACGGCCAATCTTGTCCGAGCATGTGAATGTGCCCACCTTACACCGCTTGCAAGAGTTCGTGAGATTTCAAGACCTGCTGTACTTAAGCTTCTTGATGTAGGAGTTCAGGGGCTGATTGTTCCAAATGTAAAGACGGTTGAAGATGTCAAAAGCCTGGTTTCGTATTCCAAATACAGTCCTGTTGGCAACAGAGGATTCTGTCCAAGCAGAAAAGATGGTTTCGGATATGACTTAAATATGTCGGTCAGTGACACCATGAAATACTTTAATGAAGAGGTCCTTCTGATTCCACAGTGTGAAACGGCGGAGGCATTGTCTGTTATTGAAGAGATAGTGGCAATAGATGGTGTAGACGGAATATTTGTAGGACCTTTTGATCTTTCTATTTCCATGGGTATGCCCGGAGAGTTCGGCAATGAAAAATTTCAGGCAGCTCTCAAACGCATCCTGAACGCCTGCCATGACAATAAAAAGTTCTGCATGCTCTTTACCGGTAATGACGCAGGAGTTGTTGACGGATTTGAAAAAGGCTTCGATTCTATGACCTATTCACTTGATGCAGGGCTCATAGTTGGATGCATAAAAGAAAAAATTGACGCTATAAAGGAAAAGATTTAAATTCTGTTGACATTTTCCAAACTTAACGGCGTTAGAATAACTACACCAAGTTTTAGCGATTACGGCGATTTTTGCGTTTCTTGACGAAAAATCTTGTAAGCTGTATAATCAAATAGTTAAGCAAAAAACAACGGAGGTAGAAAATGGCATCTCAGGTTAAATGCCGCAGATGCGGTGCCACTTTTTCAGCAGCACGAAGCCGCTGCCCTAATTGCGGAACAAGAAGAGTAACACAGTCCTCTCGTTCTCCTTCCGGAACGCCCGGAACGATAAAGGGTACGGTAGCTAATGAAAGAGCAAAAACAAATGTAAAATGGCAGATGGCTTTTGGACTGACGCTACTTGTAGCAGTAATTGCATCTGTAACAATAATGGTTTCAACATCCCTTAACGGACTAGATACAGGTTCTGTAAGATCAACACCAACACCGGTCGGTATGCTCGACACATCAGAACTTATGCCGGTTGTTGAAAGCGCTCCGACTCCTGAACCGACTCCAACTCCGACAGTTGAAGCAATAAGAATATACTCATACACAACAGATATAACAGCTGAAAAGAGCTGGCCGACACTGTCTTTAAGCCGAGATACAGATGCTGATGGACAGCAGTATACAATGCAGATTACGGCGCAGATTATCCCCATGGATATTGAAAATCCCGTAGTAACATGGGAAGTTGATCATCCGGACGTACTTCATATAGAAGCTATGACTGACAACTCAAATGGTATTCTTGCATGGCAGACAGGTACTATAGCAGGTGGTGTTACCCTCACAGCAACATGCAACGGCGTATCTCAAAGCTGCAAAATTTACTGTCTGGATTAAGAGGAAGTAATATGGCATATTCAGAAAATGTTGTTAAGTTCTTGAACCGTTATGAAACGGAGGAGGAACTTAAAAAAAGAGTAGATGACGCTGTAATGGCATATCCCGGAAGCCTTGAAAATAGGGAATATCTTGTTGAAGATGTTCTTTTACCTATTGCAGAAAAAGAAGGTCTGCCGTTTGAACTGGCAGACCTCAGAAAATATGAAATGCATCTTAAAATGGAACGTCAAAAGGATGTAGATATTTCGCAGGAAGAAGATGTTGAGTATGTATACTGGCTTATGGACAGAGGTTGGTATAATGACGACTCAATATTTAAGCAGAAATAGACGGCACTCGTAAGGCTTTAAAATTTCAGAATCGTTATCGTAATTCCCGAGGATCTTTTCTCCTTCGGGAATTTTTATTTTTTCTTCCTTGTCGGAGAAAGAGCAAATGACATGAATCTGCTCTTTGTCATCAGTCATCGTATACTCATATATTTTTCCGGAAAATTTGTTCAGCTCTTTATATTTACCGTATCTTACACATGATAAATTTTTACGGAGTTCGATTGCTTTGCGATAAAAATTCATAACAGAATCAGGATCGTTTTCCTGCATTTCTGCATTTATCTCAGTGTAGTTTGTGTTTATATAGAACCAAGGTTTTTCCGCATCGGTAAATCCGGCATTCTTACTGTCAGACCATGGAATGGGAGTTCTTGAATTATCACGGGAAGCATAGTAGTAGATTTTAAGACGAAGCTTTTCCGGAAGCTTTGGATATTTGTTGATGGTCTGAACATCTTCATACATATTGACGCTGTCAACTTTCCAGTTGGTCATTCCGAGCTCCTGCCCCTGATATACAAAAGGTGTACCCTTTTGGAACATATACGACATGCAAAGCATTTTTGCAGATTCTGTTCTGTATTTTTCACTGCCGTATCTGGATACAACTCTTGAATGGTCATGATTTTCCAAATAAAGGCAGTTCCATCCGCGGCCCTCCAGACCTTCCTGCCAGGAACTGAAGGCGCGCTTCAGCTTTTTTAAACTAAAACCGGTATATAGGAAGTCGGTTATAAGACAGTCTGCACCCATGCATTCAAACTGAATGAACATATCAAGGTCGTTGCTGCCGTCTTCTGCAATATATTCAAGTGCTTTTTTAGGGGTCGAAAGAGCAGATTCAGCAAGCGTCATACAGTCATAATCATCGAATGCCTCACGTTTGAACTGCTGCAGATACTCATGAAGATGCGGGCCGTAATTGTAATTAAGTATTCCTTTAGATACCGGGAATATATGATCATCCGGCAATCCTTCTTTTTTGGAGATAAAAGTTATAACATCTTCACGGAAACCATCGACGCCCATATCAAGCCAGAAACGGAGAATTTTAACTACTTCCTGCCTTACAAGAGGATTATCCATATTAAGGTCAGGCTGTTTAATGGCAAAAAGATGCATGTAATATTCTCCTCTTACATCATCCCATTGCCAGGCCTTACCTTCAAAGTGAGAATCCCAGTTATTCGGAAGCTTTCCGTCTTCACGTTTCGGACGCCAGATGTAGTAATCGGTATATGGGTCAATACGTTGTCTTGATTTTTGAAACCATTCGTGCTCATCGCTTGTGTGGTTTACGACCAAGTCCATTATTACCTTCATGCCTCTTTCATGTGCTCCGTCGAGGACCTTCTTGAAGGCTTCAAGCCCGCCAAACTCCTCAGCTATATCCATGTAGTTAGAAATGTCGTAACCACAGTCAACTCCGGGAGAGGGATAAAGCGGGGAGAACCATATCGCATTACAGCCAAGGGATTTTATGTAGTCAAGTTTTTCGTATACGCCGTATAAATCGCCCATTCCGTCTCCGTTTCCGTCTTTAAAAGAACGGGGCCATATCTGGTAAAAAACACAGTCTTTATACCATCTGCTTTTTGGCATACTTCTTTTCACACTCCTTTAAATATGCTATAATCAAATAACTGTGTTTTTATAATAAGGAGTCCGAAGATGAAATTCAAGCTTAAAGATAATTTCCTTATGGGAACGGCATCAGCTTCCACTCAGATTGAAGGCGGGAGAGTAGATAATAACTGGAACGACTTTTACCTTCGCGGGCTTATACACGATGGCTCAGATCCTGCCGTTGCAAATCAGCACTATGAGCTTTATGAGCAGGATACGAAGCTTATGAAGGATATGGGACTTCAGATTGCCAGGTTCGGTGTAGAGTGGGCAAGAATATGCCCGAGTGAGAACAGCGTTGATTATGAAGTTATAGAGCATTACCGCAAAGAGATTAAGGGAATGCTCGATGCAGGAATACGCCCGCTTATGACTATACATCATTTTTCAAATCCAATGTGGTTTGAAAATAAGGGAGCTTTTTTAAAACGTGAAAATCTCCATTACTATCTCGATTTTGTAAAGCTTTGTATAAAATCCTTCGGTGACCTTGTAAGCGAATATATAACAATAAATGAGCCGAATGTCTATGCAACAAACGGATATTGCTTCGGTCTTTTTCCGCCTGCACATACTTCATTTCCTGAAACATTTAAAGTGCTTGAAAATCTTGCCCATTGTCATATAGAGGCATACGGTATTATCCATAATATGAGAAAAGAAATGGGATATACTGATACAAAGGTCGGATATGCAAACCACTTAAGAGTATTTGATCCTGAAGACAAGCAAAATCCCGTGCAGATAATCTGTGCAAAATTTGCTGAGTGGGCATTTCAGGGAGCAGTGACATACGCAATGAGTAAGGGAGAGTTTTTCCTACCGCTTTGCGACCACTGGAATACAAAGCGCGGAGAGTACTCGGATTTTAACGGTATAAATTATTATTCAAGAAGCACAATATCCGGACTTAGCGACGGTGTAAGAGAAAATTCACCGAGAAATGATTTGGATTGGGAGATTTATAGCGAAGGCCTTGAAAGGTGTGCAAGCTATATGTCACGTATTTTGTACCGCCCGATTTATGTTACGGAAAATGGCACATGTGATAACAGCGATTCATTCAGAGCAAGATTTCTGTATGAACATCTTAAGACAATAAGCGAGTCAGTTTTACCATTTGAAAGATATTATCACTGGTGTTTTACAGATAATTTTGAATGGCTCGAAGGACAAAGCGCAAGATTTGGTCTTGTACATGTCGACTACGATACGCAAAAGCGCACAATAAAGAAAAGCGGAGAGTTTTTCTCAAAGATAATAGAAGAACGTGGTGTTACTGATGACATGTACAGTAACTTCGTTTCCGGGATAGAATACAGATACAAATGATTACAGAATTTATATTTGATTCAAAGAAACATTTTCTTTTAAGAAATGATGTCCTATCATGCCTTATACGAATAGATGAAGATTATATTCAGCTCCTTCATTTCGGGATTCCTGTATGTGAAGAAGATGCAGGTGCTTTAATGTATGACGCAGGCCCTCTTTGGGGAACATCTACAATGTATAAAGGAAGCTGCGCAGATTCAATGCCGCTTTGTTATTCATACTCCGGAACTGGAGATTTTCGTGAGAGCCCGATAGAAATATCCGATGGAAATGCAAGTATAATTCCGTCTTTTAAGTTTGAAAGTGCGGAGATTGTTAATTCTGTTGTGCCGATGGATGAGCTTCCTCAGGCACATGGAGAGTGCGATACACTTCATATATCCATGAAGTCTGAAGAATGCAGGCTCCATTTGTATTTTTCTCTTTTTGATACTGCACTTACGAGAAGATGTGTTCTTGTAAACACAGGAGAGCGCGTACTTACTGTTTCAAAGTTCATGAGCAGTATGATGGACTTAAAAGGGCACTATGATATGACAACGCTTGACGGCGGATGGATTTGTGAATCACAAAGACACACAAATCGTGTTTCGTATTCTAAATGCGTAAACGAGTCGCTGACAGGATTTTCATCCCATCGCCATAATCCGGGATTCATACTAAGCAGAAATAATGAATGTTACGGGTTCAATCTTGTTTATTCCGGAAACCATTACTCATCAGCTCAACTGAGTCAGCAGAATTTTACACGTGTAATGCAGGGAGTAAATCCCGATAATTTTACATATGAGCTCTCAAACGGAGAAAGTTTTTCAACACCTGAAGCTGTAATGACTTTTTCAGATGATGGAATAAACGGACTACGTGAAAATATGCACAAATTTGTAAATGAGTGCATTGTACCTCAATTTTGGAGCTACAGACAAAGACCTGTTCTTTACAACAGCTGGGAAGGCTGCATGTTTGATTTCACAGAGGCAAAACTTGTAAGTCTTGCAAAAAAAGCAAAGAATTTAGGCTGCGAACTCTTCGTTCTTGATGATGGTTGGTTTGGAAAAAGGGACTCTGACAAAGCAGGACTTGGAGACTACAGCATTAATTACAAAAAACTCCCGCATGGTATAAAAGGACTTTCTAAGAAAGTGCATTCAATGGGTATGCAGTTTGGACTCTGGTTCGAACCCGAAGCCGTCAATCCGGATTCAGATTTGTACAGATTACATCCCGACTGGGCAATACATGTGACAGAACCTGATACGCTCGGAAGAAATGAGTTGCTGCTTGACCTTCGTAAAGCGGAAGTGCGAGATTATATAGTTGAGAATGTATCTAAAATCATAGATGAAAATAATATAGAATATGTCAAATGGGATATGAACCGTCATTCACCGCTGATTGGAAAAGCTGCGCATGACTATATTATTGGACTTTATGATGTCTTGGATCGCATCTTTAAAGAAAGACCTGAGGTGCTTCTTGAAAGCTGTGCATCCGGAGGAAACAGGTTTGACCTTGGAATGCTCACTTTTTCACCACAGATATGGGCAAGTGATAATACGGATCCTATAGAGCGCCTGGATATACAAGAAGGAATTTCTCTTCTTTATCCACAATCGACAATCGGAAGTCATATTAGTGCATCACCGCATATTCAGACACTCAGACCAACACCTCTTTCAACAAGGGCTAATGTCAGCTTCTTCGGGATATTCGGTTTGGAACTGGACCTTGGCAGTCTCACATCCGTTGATGTTTATGAACTGAAGGAGACAGTGGATTTCTATAAAAAGCACAGAAAGTCATTTCAGTTCGGGAAATTCAAGGAACTAAAAGCTGAGGAAAATGCAAGCTGCTGGCAGGTATCGGGCGAGGATGAGGTTATAGTCGGTATTTTCCATAGAATAGTACATTCAGCTCAGGGGTATGAGTGGCTTTGCGCAGAGGACCTTGAAAGATCGGCAATTTACAATGTCGAGGCAAGAGAGCAGCTCCTTCGTGTCGGACAGTTTGCATCCATGATAAAATATATTGCGCCTATTGATCCTCCGGCGGACAGCCTTCTGGTCAGGACGGCAGGAAAACTCTACAAAATGAAGGATGCTTCGTTTAGCAGAAATTGTTCCGGGGCGTCTCTTGAATCAGGAATTCCGTTGAATCTTAAATTCATAGGTACCGGATATGATGAGACACTGAGAAATCAGGGAGATTTCGGCTCAAATGTTTATGTAATAAAAAAATTAAATTAAGATAGAAGTGGGGAAAAATATGTCAATTTTATCTAAATTGAACAGCCCTGTAATGTACCTTATATGCGGAGGAATAGTTGCATTTGTCGCTCTGGTAAGTGCATTTTTCATGATACGCGCATATAAAGCGGGACTTGCAGTAGGTATTGATAAGGCGAAAATGAAGAGGGCAATTACTGCCAGTGCAACATTTGCAGTACTTCCTTCTGTTGGAATTCTTCTTGGTGTTATAGCATTGAGCGGAAGTTTAGGAACACCGCTGCCATGGCTCAGATTATCCGTAATTGGTGCACTTCATTATGAGACGCAGGTTGCTGAAGCAGCGGCTGAACAGATAGGTATTACACTTTCAGCATCTCAGATGACGGCAAAGGCGTTTGTAACGATTGCGCTTACAATGAGTTTCTGCATTATTTGGGGCATGGTACTTTCTGTGATTTTCACACCGTCATATTCAAAGAAGCTTCGTGGCAAACCTAAAGACGGTGATACTGCCAAAAAAAGCGGAAATGGATTCGGAGACCTTGCGATGAGTGCAATGTTTATTGGACTGGTTTCTGCATATATCGGCAGCTACATAGGACAGATAGTAAGCAGTTCTAATTTTATTCCGCTTTGCGTTGCGGCAATTGGTGCACTTGCGATGGCTGTGTTTACGTATTTCCGTGAGAAGAAAAATGTGGAATGGCTTGATGGCTTCTCTGTTGCCGGAAGTATGATTATTGCAATGACTGCAGCAATATTTCTTGGAAAACTGATGTGAGGAGGGAAGGCAAATGAACGAACTTGAAAAACAGGCTTATTTTGAAAAATATGACAAAAATACCCATAGTTTCGGAAGAATAGCATGTATAGTATCTCTTATCCTTTTCCTGGCATCACCTTTTCTGATGGGTATGTATCTTGGAGAGATGCCGGATCTGTCCGCTTTTTTCAAAGGATTTCTCGCAATCGGTATTGTGTATCTTGCAAGTGGTATAGTTGAATATCTTATTTATGTTCCAATTCTTGGAAATGGTGGAAGTTATCTCGCTTTCATAACAGGCAACCTTATAAACATGAAGGTGCCATGCGCTATGAACGCAAAGGATATAGTCGGTGTAAAGAGCGGAACACCTGAAAATGAAATTATATCAACACTTTCAATTGCAACAAGCTCACTTGTTACAATACTTGTACTTGCACTCGGAGTGTTACTGCTTTTACCACTGCAGCCTTTCCTTCAAAATCCCGTGCTTCAGCCGGCGTTTGACAATGTTGTTCCGGCACTTTTCGGAGCAATGGCATATAAATATTACAGGGGAAATCTTAAAATCGCGGCAATTCCTCTGGTGCTTATGACAGTTCTTTTTGTAGCAGTTCCTTCTCTTATGGGTTCTGTCAGCTTTATGATTATTCCAAGCGGTGCAATAGCAATTGGTATAGCATATCTTATATACCGTAAACAGCAAAACAATTAATTTTTATATAGAGGTGAATTACAGTATGGATTTAATTAAAGAAATCAAACTGAACGCTGCTAAGGCAAGACTGCTTGCTGTTGATGCAGTACACGAAGCAAAAAGCGGACATCCCGGCGGCTCTTTAAGCTGCATGGACGCCCTCGCGGTTCTTTACTTTAAAGAGATGAATATCGACCCGAAGAACCCCAAATGGGAAGACCGTGACCGCTTTGTACTTTCAAAAGGTCACTGCGCTCCGGCACTTTATTCAATACTTGCTCTTCGCGGATTTTTCCCGATTGAAGACCTTAAGAAACTTCGCTCAATCGATGCACATTTATCCGGACACCCGGATATGGTGAATGTGCCGGGCGTTGATATGTCTACAGGCTCACTTGGACAAGGACTTTCATGTGCTGTCGGTATGGCACTTGCCGGAAAACTGGCAAAGAAAGACTACAGAGTTTATGCGATATGCGGAGACGGTGAAATCGAAGAAGGGCAGATCTGGGAAGCTGCAATGTCAGCTGCAAAGTGGAATCTTGACAATCTCTGCGCATTTGTTGATGTAAATGGACTTCAGATTGACGGCGAGACAAAAAATGTTATGCCGTCCGAGCCTCTTGCAGACAAGTTCAGAGCTTTCAACTGGAATGTAATTTCTGTTGACGGACACAGCGTAGAAGAAATAGTAAAGGCTGTTGATGAGGCAAAAGAAGTAAAGGATAAACCTACCATGATTCTTCTTAAAACAGTTAAGGGCAAGGGAGTATCCTTCATGGAAGGCAAAGCCGAATGGCACGGCAAAGCTCCAAATGATGAACTTTTTGCAAATGCAAAAGAAGAACTACTCAAAGTTATAAATGAACTGGAGGTTGAGTGATATGGGAGAGAAAATAGCAACACGTAATGCTTACGGTAATGCTTTAGTAGAACTTGCCGAGAAATACCCGCAGCTTGTTGTACTTGATTCAGACCTGGCCGGAGCTACAATGACAAAGGGATTTGCAAGTGCATATCCTGAAAGATTTTTTGATTGCGGTATAGCTGAGGCTAATATGACGGATATAGCGGCCGGGTTTTCAACATGCGGATATAAACCATTTACAAATACATTTGCTGTATTTGCAGCAGGAAGAGCATATGAGCAGGTCAGAAACTCAATAGCTTATCCTCATTTAAATGTCACAGTTGTTGGTTCACACGGTGGCGTATCTGTCGGAGAAGACGGAGCTACTCACCAGTGCATTGAAGATTTCTCTCTCATGAGAACTATTCCGGGAATGCTGGTATGCTGCCCATGTGACGGTTATGAGATGAGACAGGCAGTAGAGGCTCTTATTAATTATGAAGGTCCGGCATATTTGAGACTTGAGCGTCCTGCTACAGAGGTTATAACAGACAGCATTGAAGGATATAAGTTTGAACTCGGAAAATCTGTTATGCTGAAAGACGGAAGCGATCTTACAATAATTGCATGCGGCATAAATGTACCTATGGCACTTAAAGCTGCAGACATTCTGGCAGAGGAAGGAATCAGCGCAAGAGTTCTTGATATGCATACAATTAAGCCTCTCGACACTGAAGCAATTGATAAGGCAATAGAGGATACAGGATGCATAGTTACATCTGAAGAGCATTCTGTAGTCGGCGGACTTGGTGCAGCAGTTTGTGAATATGTATGCGGAAAGAATCCTATACCTGTTGTTCGTCACGGTGTTAATGATTGCTTTGGAAGAAGCGGCACCGCAAACGCAGTGCTTGAATATTTCGGTATTACTCCCGAAGGAATTGTTGAAAAAGCGAAAGAAGCTCTTAAACTTAAAAAATAAGATATAGCAAAAAAACAACGTCGGATATTTTGTATCCGACGTTGTTTCTTGCTGAACAAAATTATTTACGAGAATCTATTTCGTTACAGATTCTGGCATATTCTTCTTCATCAAGAATATATTTTTTCTTATAGAGGAGATACGAGCAGAGCATAAATATAAAGGGAATTATTGTTATAAATACGAGCATCCCTATTTTCTGTGAAGGCTGAACCTGTGCGATAACGTCAGCAATTTTTGCAAGTTTTTCACTTTCTGTTATTGCACCGAGGCTTGCGCTTTGCTCTAAAGAAGAAATCTGATTTGAATAGTTGGTAACACCAAAAATGATGTAGGTAAGTGATACTATCGCAACACAGATTGCCGAACCGAGTTTTGTAACGAAGGGACGGACAGATGCAATTATTGCATCATCACGTTCTCCGTTTTTCCATTCATTGTATTCCACAGTATTTATTATGGAAATCATCATAATAAGGTAATATGCGTAGAAACCAAAATTAGCGAACATATAGCCGAATGTTGTTATCCAAAAACTTACAGTACCGCTTGGAAGAAGGACCCCGGATAAGAACATAACTCCGTATCCGATACCTGAAACAATAAGCATCTTGGACATAAAGGGCTTACGCTGAATTTTTTTGGATATTGCGGGGTAGAATATCATGAGAAATGCAGTGGCTGCCATACCGACTGTTGTAAAGAGCGACCAGAGACCTCCCTCATAACCATACTCAAAATATATGTACATTGAGCCCAAACCGTTAAGGCATATGTTCTGACCGACCTGCTGAAGCAGAAAGATAAGTGCAATCCAACATAGCTGGTCATTATTTTTGACTACGCTGATTATTTTCTTAAAACTTATTGGAGGAGGGGTTTCCTTTTCATAGCTTCGATCTTCTCGCACTCCGAAAATGGTGAAGCATAGAAAAGCCGGGGCGAGTATACATACCATAAGTGCTACTTTGCCGTAAGCGTAAGCTGTATTTCCGCCTATCGTCATGGTTCCTGCTGTAAGCATTGGTATTAAAATGGATGCAAGTGTTCCTCCGACTCCGGCAAACAGATTTGTACGTGATGTAAACTGATCACGGAGATGAGCATCGGTCCCAAGAGAGGGTACCATTCCCCAGTAAGATATATCATGCATGGTATATGTTATTGAGTACATGAAGTATATGAATCCAAAAAACCATACGAATGAATTCCCTTGAAGTTTGGTATTAAAGGCTGCATATACAACAAATGATGTGGTTATAATTCCAATTACAAGCCAAGGTTTGAATTTTCCCCATTTTGTCCTGGTACGGTCAATAATATTGCCCATAATAGGATCGTTGAAAGCATCAAATATTCTGGCACCTACCATTATGGCTGTTATTGCGGCAAGCTGGCCTGCAGTAAGCTGCCGAGTGAACATTATAAAGGTTAAGATGAAGTTGGTGAATAGCTGATAAAGCATGTCTCTTCCAACTGTACCGAGAGGGAAGAACCAGAGATTCTTCTTAATCTGATTTTGAGTCATAATTAACCTCCTGAATATTAGAGTTTAGTTAATCTTATCATTAAAATATGCTACTGACAAAGGAAATCAGAAAAGATGTACTGATAAAGGAATAATTTTTTTTAAAGCGCAAGAATTTATTTTTCTGAAGAGATACTTGATTTACTCTCCTTAACATGGTTAACCATAGTTATTCCTATACAAACAAGGATAAGAGATATTATATACTGCACAGGATTTATGGTTTCGTTAAGGAATATTATTGATAAAATTACACCGAATACTGGAGTTGCAAATGAAAAAGCTGTAATTTTGGATACAGGATTATATTTGAGAAGTAATCCCCATATTGTGTAAGCTGCGGCTGAGAGGAGAGAAAGATACAACATTAGTATCCATGCACTGAAAGATACCGGCTGCAGTTTTCCACCGTTGATTGTAGCTAAAACAATCATTACAAATCCTCCGATGATGAACTGCCATCCGCTTAGAGTTACAGGATTTTCTTTATCTGAAAAACGCTTCATCAAAACAGAACTTAAAGCATATGATGCAGTCGACAGAGTAAGAAATCCCTCACCTTGAAATGTGAATGAAAGAGAAAATCCGTTTGTTATATTTAAAACGATAATCCCTATGAAACCGATTATGCACCCTAAAAGCTTTTTTAAGGTGAGTTTTTCCATATGGAAAAGGAGCGAAGAAATAAGAATTGCGAAAAAACAGTTCATACCGCTTATTATTGCACCCTTGGCTCCTACAGTATGAGCAAGACCCAGATAGAATAGAACATATTGGACTATGGTTTGAACTATTGAAAGCAAACAAATCATACCAATGGAATTCTTTCGCGGTAGGAGAACTTCATGACTTAAAAGGCTGCCAAATAGTATGGTGAAAATTCCAGCAAAAGTGAAACGGATACCGGCAAAGAGAATTATTGACATGGTATCTGATGATGATATTTGAAAAAGTTTATATCCTATCTTTATTGAAGGAGTTGCGCTGCCCCAAAGCAGACAGCAGAAAAGAGCCAGAAGGCAGATGTTTAAAGGCTTGGTTAGAGAATTCTTATTCATGAAATTTGTCCTATCTATTGAGAATTAATTCGGAAAGATTACGGGGTTGACTACTTTACCGATTGAAATATATTTGCGACTTATAATTGATATGTCAGTGTTGGCATTTAGACTTGAAGCATCAGCTCGCTGTGATTCCGGATGCAGATTATAACTGCCGTCAGGTAATAATTCCTTACTATATAAAGTTTTATAATACATTACCGGGGCAATAACAGCATCTTTTATTATACCACGCACATCGTTGGCCGGACAGTTAGGGAAATTAACATTAAAAAGTTCGTTTTTAGAAATGGGTGTATTTATAAGCTCATTAACGATGCCTTCAATAAAAGGATCAACTGAGGAAAAATCATCTCCAAAATCTTTGGAAAATGCAATTGCCGGAATACCAAATTGTAATGCCTCAAAACAGGCTCCTATTGTACCTGAATAAGCAATATCATAACCGATATTGTAACCGTTGTTGATACCTGAAAAGACAATATCCGGTTTCGTTTCCATTATAATTTGCATGGCAGTTTTGACGCAGTCAGTTGGGGTACCATCAATGCTGAATGCTTTTATATTATCTGCAATGCTGTCAAAATTATGAATATGAATATTGTCAAAAATGGTAAGCTTTTGCGACATCGCACTGCATTGAATTGATGGTGCAACCACAGTAACATTGCCAAATTTTGATGCGACATTTGCGAGTTTGATTATTCCGGGGGAATTTATTCCGTCATCGTTTGTGACTAATATATTCACAAAAATAGCTCCTTCTAAGTAGATTTAAAATGGTAAACACAAATTTCAATGTGTTTTATTATAGCACCAGGTTAATATAAATGATAAAGAATATTTTGTCTTGACAAGGAAAGAAATTGTGATAGAATAACCATTGCTAAATAGAGATGGACGATTGGCGCAGCTGGTAGCGCATCCGCTTGACGTGCGGGAGGTCACAAGTTCGAGTCTTGTATCGTCCACCACATAAGGTAACAGATTTTGATAGAGAATCTGTTGCCTTTTTTTGTTTGCCCGGAAATGTCGAAAAGCCTTGAAGATAGAGTGTCAAGGTACCGGTCTCTTGGCATACTAATAGTACTCCACCTAACATATAACAATATTTTTCAAAGGTATGACTTCAATTTTTCTGAAGTTTTTCTTTGGTGAATTTTCTTTGGAATCTATTGACACCACATATGACACCATTATATAATAACTTTCACAAGAGATGGTTAAATGTCGCAATGGGATAAGCTGCTTGGCCGCATATTGAATCTATCAAAAGACATGCGCTTTGACGAGCTGCGCAAAGTGCTTGAAAGCTGCGGTTATACGATGACTGCTCCAAAAGGTGGAAGTAGCCATTACACATTTCGTAAGCCCGGATGCATGCCAATAACAATACCCAAGCATGAGCCGATTAAAAAGGTCTATGTGGAAATGGTCCGCAATGTCGTTGAAAGCGAGGAATCGAAAAATGAAAACAATTGAAGAATATATCTCTCTTCCTTATCGAATGGAAATTGTGCCTGACACAGAGGAAGGCGGCTTTGCCGTCAGTTTCCCTGATCTTCCCGGCTGTCTGACCTGCGGTGAAACCGTGGAACATGCAATCTTAAATGCCGCAGATGCAAAAAAGGTTTGGATTGAAGCCGCTCTGGAATCCGGAATTGAAATTCCCTTGCCGGATTCTCTGGATGACTATTCCGGGCAGTTTAAACTCCGCATTCCAAAAAGTCTTCACCGCAGTCTGGCGGAAAATTCTAAGCGCGAAGGCATCAGTATGAATCAGTATTGCTTGTATCTGCTTGCAAAAAATGATGCTCTCGCTGCAAAGACATGATTTGTTTATCAATAATATATTTGATACTCATTTGAGCTTTTGGTTGATACAGGGAAAATGAATCCTCCTTAGAAAACCGGTGGGTTCAAATACGAGGAAAAATTAAATTGTATCAATGCCAATGCTATTACGCACAAAAGAACGGTTATTTTGATAGAATTGCCGTTCTTATTTTTATGCCGTTTTATAGCTAAAGTAGGCAAAAATCACCCGATTTTTAGAACTTTTTTAACATGTTGTGCCAACCTCAGAGTAATTTCCGGGTCCGGCTTTTTTGCTTTTCCAGGGTATCTTACCGACTGTATAAAAGCAATCGTTTGTTTTATGGGGTATCGTTGGACTATATATTATAATGTCTATTAATGACGGTCAAACTTTAACCCTATACGAAAAGTTTGTATAATTCTTGTAAGATTTTATCACAAATCCTGTCATATAGGATAGAACGGAAAGGATGTGATTTGATTGGATGACAGCGAAATTAAACGTCTATTTTTTGAGCGCTCAGAACAGGCAATAACGGAGCTTGATAACAAATATGGTCACATAATCAGAAAAACAGCGCACAATATCCTTAACAATGACCTTGATGCAGATGAGATTGCGAACGATACCTATCTCAGAGTATGGAATAATATTCCGCCGCAATCCCCGGATTTTCTAGCTGGATATGTCTGTGCAATTGCCCATAATACAGCGGTGAACCGATATCACCATGATAATGCTGAAAAGCGTTGCTGTAATTACAGTGCAGTTCTTGACGAAATTGAGGAATGTATTCCTTCCGGAGCAAGCATTGATACAGAACTGGAAGCACTGGAACTAAGCGAGGCTATAAATCGTTTTCTCTCAGCATTGCCCAGAGAAGACCGTTATCTGTTCGTGCGGAGATACTGGTATGCGGACTCAATTGATGATTTATGTACTATGACCGGAAATAAAGCCAATCATATTTATGTGCATCTTTTTCGTCTTAGGAAAAAATTACTTTCAGCATTGAAAAAGGAGGGATTTCTTGAATGAAACGGGAGTTACTGTCTAAAGCACTCGGAGATATAGATCAAAGGTTTATATTGGAGGCATACCATAATGTTTCGGAGAATTCAATAAATCCCACGCAAAGGATTGATTTCATGAGTAAAAAACGTTTTTTAAGTTTTATACTCGCTGCTGCGCTTGTGCTTTCACTTGCCATAACCGCTTATGCAGTATTTTTCTCAATAAAGCACAGGACACCTGATGCCGATGAGCATTTCCTCATTCACTGGAAAGAGAATCCTGATGGATACATTGAATGGTCAAATGCTAAGCTTGCCATCACATTTCCCGAAACAGAGGTGAGCCATGAAATAGTATTCCGGCCATCTTGGCTTCCTGAAAAGATGAAATTGCTATCCGTTGGGGATGAATGGCTTTCCAGATTTACTGCTGAAAGTCTATCTATTCCCAATACGCCGTATTTTGTACCAGAATATGAAAATATGTGTCCACCTCTTCTTATTGAAACATATTCAATATCACAATTTAACAATGGCGGAGCACTATTGCTGCTGTATTATACACCTGATAATCCTGTTGAAGAGCATTGGGACGAGCAGAATGTAGACGTTCTTCGTTTTCACTGTACGCAGCACTTTGATGCTGTGCCGGAAAATGATATTCCTGAGTATACACTTGAGCAGAATATTATTGTTATGACAAATACTGAAAAAGGATGGATAATAAGAGTCTGTGGAATGATAGACATGGATACACTATTAATTGTTGCAAAAAACTTGGAAATTAAAGAAACCGGCAAGCTTCTCATGTACGATGATTTTTCAGATCACTATGCTTTCTTTGACGGTGGTGTCGGATGATATGACCTAATCAACAGCAAAACTGTGTCAGATGCCCATCGTCCTTACGCGGCTGTAACGACGATTAAGTAGTGCTGTACCGCTCCGTTATTTTCGCTTATTTTCATTAACTTAGGTCGTTGACTTTTAAGTTGTTGCCAATTATAATGGCCACGGTTATGAGGCTTGACCTCGTAAAAAGCGGAGGTCCCTGCCGTTAAGTGGAAGTTGTATCAGCAGTGGTTCCTACTGTAAGTGGAAGTTGTAAAAGCAGTGATCCCTACTGTGAGTGGGAGTTTTGATTGTTGAGGCTGCGATTTTTCGCAGCCTTTCTTTCATACCGGGGGATTTATTATGAAAAGTCAAAGGCTAAGCCTTTATCACATTGACATCAAATAAGTACGCAACCTTGCTAACGTGAATGACCGGGTAATGTCTGTCTCTCCTCAGGAAGGGAAATCGTCCAGACCGTTCGTTGGGATTATACTCATATGCGGTGAACATAAGTATTGCATACCAATGTCCTCACCGAAACCCAAACATACAGCCATGAAAAATGATAAGGATTTCTCGAAAATCATAGATAAACACGGGAAGCTCATAGGCGTTTTGAAACATCTGAATCCACCGATGATATGAAGCAACCCGCCCTGGAGTCATTTTCCGGGACGGCTTTTTCTTGTTTCCAGCGGTCGCGACGGACTGCCTTAAAAGTAATTGTTTGCTTTGTGGGTATATCGTTTGCGTTTTGAGTAAAGTTTTGCTTTATGGGGTATTCATTTGCCTTGTACCTTTCAGAAAAAATATATGTTTATTATTCCATACCACAATTAAGCATCCGAGTACGTTTAAACCTTTCTTTTTATTTCTATTTTAAATCATAACGGCAGGCTTTTATCTCTGAACACGATAATGCCGACTGAGTACAATATAGCCGCACTCCCGCTGAGGACGATAAATTTCGCAATATAACCTTCTTAAGAAAGAATTGCGCCGGTGTCAAACAGCGTATTCAGTGTGAGATACTTGAAAATCTCCAGGATGTCGGAGAGATTCCCGAGCAGACTTGCAAAAAAAAACAGAACAACGGTATTCTTGCGCCCGCAAGGAGAGATTTCCTGCCTGTATTGAAAATAAGTAATATGTTCTGCCCTTTATGGTTTATGCTCTGCTTGGTGTGCTGACATACTGGTACGAAGCAGGTCGAGATAAAAATCCCGAGGAGCTTATTTCTATTGTCGGTGAGCTGATAAGCAATGGAATTTCGGGATTGTTGAAAGAATGATATCGCGGAATGAAGTGTTGCAGTTTCGATTTCAACTGTCTGACTGTTAAGCCTGCGAAGTTCTGCTTTCAAACGGATAATGCTCTGAACGGATGTACGCATTTCGAAACGCCCTTGATTTTACGTTCGTTAAAAGTTTGATATTTTCAAAAGAAAAGCGAAAGGTTATAGCGCGCGTTATACCCAATTATACCCTTAACATTATAAGCAACTTGGGTATAATGGGTATAGCAATCTTGGAGGTGCTGGTATGAGTATAAATGAAATACAAGAGCGGATTATTGAAATTGAACGTGAAATTTCTGTGTTGCCGGCAGGCAGCATTACAACTAAAAAAATAAAAAACAGGATTTATTACAAAACATTTAGCGCTGAAAGCTGCCTAATTTATTCGTGTGTTTATTTTGAAGACTCTAACACTTGTCTTGACCTATAAAGTATGATTCTATAAAATAAAGAAAAACAGGTGCCGCTTTGGCAGTATGAGATACAACTGATGTGTTAAAGATTGTATTTTTAGAAGGATTATTATAAAAAATGCGTGCAGATCAATTGATAAAAAATTATGTTATGGAAGAACATGTGGAACACGGTATTTTTGTCGAAAGGCATTATACTGCCAGCGGAGAAGTACGTCCGGCTTCAGGCAATATATATTACTATGTTGCCCCCGGTGAAAGAACGCAATTTCATAGAATAGACTGCGATGAATACTGGTGTCATAATGCCGGAAGTAAACTGGAACTTTGGGTAATACATCATGATGGACTTCTTGAAAAATTATATTGTGGTAATGACTCCAATGCAGAGCCTTGCATAAGATTTGCTAAGGGAGATATTTTTGCAGCAAGACTTGAAAATGATGCTGATGATGGCGCGTTTATAACATGTATTACAGTGCCGCGCTTTTCATATGACGGCTTTGAAATGTTCGATAAATCGGAAATGATAAGAAACTATCCGGAAACGAAAATGTTCTGGGCTGAGGATTAAATTTGTCTACTGTGAAATGTTTATAACTCAAATGTTCTAAAGTTATCCAATGTATGGAAATAATACTAAAGGAAAAAATTTATGAATCTTGTTTGTAGAGTTGAAGCTAAAAGTGAGAATATACCAAGCCTGCTCGAATTTTTTGACAAAAGCTTATATAACCATATTACCGGCGGCAATAGAAATGTAACTAGCAGGCTTGTATTTGAAGAGACCTGCATCGAATTAGTCAAGAACAGCAATGAAGGGTGTCTTCTTGAAGTAAAAGTCAAGAAGACTATTGGAGGAATTGTTTTTTATGTTTCCTGTCCAGGTAGCCCGATAAACATTGGTGACAATGAATATGATGCAGGAGACAGAATACTTGCTGAATATTCTGAAATAATCAACCAGTCATATCGCTCCGGAGTAAATAGAATTATCATTACAGTTAAACCTTCAATTGTGCAGAAACTCTTGATAAACGGTGGAGCAATTTTGACAGGATTAATAGTGGGATTACTGCTTAACAACTTACCTGATAATTGTTTCTATATTGTCGACACTGTTACAGATATTCTTGACAGTATAATTGACGGATTTGTTCGATTTCTGAGAACTTTAGTCCCGTTTACTGCGTTTTTTGCAATTATATCTGCAATTCCAACAATTAAATTTAAAATTGAAAATGACAGGAGGCTTAAAAGGCTAGTTATAGGCTTCTACTGCTTTTCAATTATTGCTATGTTTATTGGGTTTATTTTGTGTAATAGCTTATCTTCTACACTCAAAACTTATGAATTTGATCCAGATTCATATTTGGATGTTCGGCAGATGCTGATGGGGGATAGTACGCTTGACAGAATTATAAATGCAATACCGGCAAGTCTGACGGACCCGTTTGCGATAAACAATCCATTGCCTATGTTGATATTAGCTGTTTTGTTCGGTCTTGCAAGTGCTTCAATTTACGGAACTACCGGAAACACAATAAGACAGTCTGTTGCAAATATTAGTTGCTTTTTCAATAAGGCATTTGAAATGCTTTATTCTTTAATTCCTTTTATTCTGTTTATTTCAGCAGCTGACGATTTTGCATGGTATGGTATATATGCATCCGTATATTTTCTTATTCCAATTGCAATTATAATTATAGTGCTTCTTGCAATGTTTGTTGTTTACATGATTTATCTTCTTATTAACGGAATAAATCCTATTAGTTTCCTGAAAGAAAACAAGACATTGTTTGCTGAAAATTATATAATCGGGTCTAATCTTGATGCGGTTTCATATAACAGACGGTACTTGAGAAGAAAACTAAACAAGATTCCATCGCCGATTCTTTCAGATGGTCTCTATCTCGGGGGACTAATTGATATGGTAGGCACTTGTGCTGCAATTACAGTAACAACGTGCATTGTTGCAATAATCTTTGATATACAGCTTAGACCCTGGGAATATATAGAAATTGCAATAACAATATTTGCTCTCTCTTGCGGAGCACCGAATCTTTCAGGTTCATTCTTGATAGTTATGAGTATTTTGCTTATTCACTTGGGTGTTAATTCGCAGGCATACAGCAGTATCGTAATAACGGAAGCTTGTGTAGCAAGAATTACATCTTTCTTCAATTCTTTCGGAGATATCGTAGGAATATTTGTTTGTTTTAAAAAAGATCAGACAAGTGTATCAGATTAATTAATGCGATATAGAGTAAAAAGAAAAATTATCGAAAATAGGGGAGACACTGATATATATGAAGCTTAAGTATGAATTTGAATATATCGAAATAGGCGATGAGATTAATGCTGTGCCTGTTGGTGATAGCGCGGAGAAATTTCATGGTATTGTGAGAACAAGCGAAAGTGCAAGGGAAATAATGAAGATGCTTGAAAAGGAAAATGATGAGGACAGCATTGTAAAATTACTTTCAGAAAAATATACGGGTTCTTCGAAAAATGAAATAGAAGAGCATGTTCATACATTTTTACAGGAACTTAAAGACGCAGGGCTTGTTGAACTGTGAGGACAAGAGAAGAAACAATTAATTATTGTTTAACTTTTCCATATGCATACGAGGACTATCCTTTTGACGATTTTAATTGGACTGTTATGAGAAGAACAGATACAGGAAAAGGATTTGCATGGATTTTTGAAAGAAATGGTCTCATATGGATAAATGTAAAAAATGCGCCGGACTGGATACAGTTCTGGCGTGATGCATATAAATCTGTTGAACCCGCTTACCATATGAACAAAAAACATTGGAATTCAATTATTCTGGATGGCTCTGTGCCTAATAAAGATATAGAAAAACTCACTAATACCCCACGGCAAGCCGTGGGGGTTGTATAACAACCCGGAGTGAGTAGCCTAAGTACTTTGTGTACTACGTTAAGAGAGAATAATCGCAGGAGTAATCTTTGAATACGAGTGCGAATATATAGTTACCTACGGATGTCATACCTAGTCTGTAGCTCTAAGGTCTGTGATTAAACAGTTCTGTGGTATAGGAACAGTGTTGCAGATATACAAAACCTCTCATTAACATTGGCGAAGGTATTTAACAGAGGATTAACCTCTGAATTAGTGATTAAATTCACAGAAGGGAGTGCCTATTATGGTATATGTACTTAATATAGACGGACAACCGCTTATGCCTACTAATAGGCATGGAAAAGTCCGACATCTTCTAAAACAAGGTAAAGCGAAAGTAGTTAAGCGTTGTCCGTTCACAATACAGCTGTTGTACGACAGTACAAACTATACACAAGATATTACATTAGGAGTAGATGCAGGATCAAAACATATAGGCCTTTCAGCAACTACAGAAAGTGAAGAGCTCTATGCAGCAGATGTAACATTACGTACCGATGTAGTAGATTTGCTCTCTACCCGTAGACAAAACCGCAGAACCAGACGTAACCGCAAAACAAGATACAGAAAAGCGAGATTTTCAAACAGAGTATCATCTAAAAAAGAAGGCTGGATTGCTCCCAGCATTAAGCAAAAAATAGATACACACTTAACAGTTATAGATAAGGTATATAAGATACTCCCTATCACAAAACTTGTAGTAGAAACTGCAAGTTTTGACATTCAAAAGATTAAAAATCCCGATATAACTGGAGCTGAATATCAGCAAGGTGAACAGCTGGATTTCTGGAATGTAAGAGAATATGTGCTTTTCAGAGATGGACATACCTGTCAATGCTGTAAAGGTAAATCTAAAGATAAAATATTAAATGCACACCATATAGAGAGCAGGCATACAGGTGGGGATGCTCCAAATAATCTTATAACCTTGTGCGAAACTTGCCATAAAGGCTATCATAACGGAACCGTTAAATTACCCGAATCGATACATAGAGGTATGAGTTTCCGTGATACTGCTTTTATGGGCATTATGCGTTGGTATTTGTATAACGAGTTAAAAGACAGATATCCAAATGTACAAAATACCTACGGGTATATTACAAAAAACACACGCATAAAGAACAATCTCCCAAAAGAGCACTGTATAGATGCCCGATGTATCAGCGGTAATCCGCTTGCAAAGCCGTTAGGATATGTATTCTATCAAAGAAAAGTTCGCTGCCATAATCGACAGATTCACAAGAACACAATCCTTAAAGGCGGATATCGCA
>R06__coassemble_45_pt1 | contig 51888 bp, 47 predicted proteins | sample R06__metabat2_high_PE_044 | metagenome-assembled genome bin R06
TGGATTTGTTTGACATCCACACAGGAGAAAATGTACTTCTCCTCGCCGATAAGGCGCAGGGAATCGCCATAATGAAATGCAGCCGGTTTGACAGAAAGGACAAAGAAAATGGAAACGAGAATTGAGCGCCTGGAGCTGAATAATAATCCTCCAGGATGCGCCGAAGCGAAGGGGCATAAGGAAATTTTTGAATACAACGCAAAAGAGGGGTTCAAATATTGCGGCTTTGTTCCCGTGAAAATTGGTCCCAGTGGCAAAATACTTTCTATCGACTTGGTATTCCAAAAATGAATCGTTAAAATGTGCACACCCCTTCGCACTTTTTAACGATTAAAAACGAGGGGTGTGCATTTCGTATTAAAATCAGCGTCTACTTACATAACTGCACAGCAACTTTGATACAATGTGTATCTGAGCAGCTGTGCAGTTTTTCGTTGCGGAAATCATCAAAAAACAAGGCTATACAAACACTTTTTAATTATTGCTCAAAAGACTGTGTGTTTTTTGAGGTACTATTTTAACAACTTAGTCTGGCCAATCGTTTAATAGAAGCCATAGACCTTTATGGCCTGTGGTAATTTACCAACACTTTTAGTATATCTTCGGCATGATTGACGCAGTAGTTAAAAGCGATCTCAGATTCATCAAATTGGAAGCGTTGTGTAACAATGCCATCGAGATTTATTTTACCTATAGAAACAGCATCTATAAGTGTCGGATATAAGTTCTTGTATCTCCAAATTGTGCGTATATCAGCCTCTTTTCTCATAAGAGACATGAAGTCATAACTTACGGGCTCAGTTACATTGCCGGATACTACTATTATTCCGCCTTTTTTGACATATTTCCATGTCTGTGACATTGTTGCAGCAACTCCTGCCGCCTCGATTACAACATCGCAACCTTTCCCATCGGTTGCCCTCATTACAGCCTCCTCAAGATTTTCTTTGGTTACATTGACAACAACATCGGCACCTCTATCAGAAGCTTTCTGTAACTTTTTGTCATAAAGATCAGATACGATTATTTTAGATGCTCCCAATGCCTTGCAGCAAATAACCTCAAGAATACCGATTGTACCTCCGCCGAGGATACAGACTGTTTTACCTAGACCAACATCACCTCTAAGACATGCATACATGGAGACTGCAAGAGGTTCAATAAGAGCACCTTGCTCAAAACTTATATTATCAGGAAGCTTAAAGCACATATTTGCAGAGTGCGCAATATACATCTTGAGTGCCCCTCCGACAGGCGGCGCTGCAAGAAATTCCATGTTTTCGCAAAGATTATAGCGTCCTTTGCGGCACATTTCGCAGTTTCCGCAGGGCGTGCCGGGCTCTACAGCGACTCTGTCACCAACTTTAAGGTTATTAACATTTTCACCTATCTTGACTACCGTGCCACTTATTTCATGCCCAAGCACAAACGGAATTGGTGCTATTTTTTCACCAATACGTCCATAACGGAAAAAATGCACGTCTGAGCCACATATGCCGCAGCATTCAACCTTTATAAGTACTTTATCTGGACTTACTTCAGGCATTTCACAATCAGATATGCGTATTTTACCTACTTCATACATTTCTGCTTGCTGGTTATACATAAGATCTCCCTTCAGTGTACCGATTGATATAAAAAATTTAAGGTGCATATTGCATTCTTTGCTGTATGATCTTCTGCATATCAGCTACTCGGAAATTGAATTACCGAGTAGCTGATATGTACTCCCTGGAAATTGATATTTCATACAAAAGTGCGATACTAAATTAAGTTTTCTTCCATTAGAAAGTATAACATGTGCTCAAATAAAAAGCAACAAATATTGCAAAAAACACTTTTGCCTCTGGAATTGAATTACCGAGGATTCCCGCTTAATATCCTAAAGTCACGAGCTTACATCGCCCATATAGTTAAAAAGAGACAATATTATGAGAAATAATCTGTAGCCAATAGGGAAAGATTTTGTCAATTGCGTCACTAAATAATTGACAAAATTTTACGGATAATTATAATTAGAAGCGACATGTGAATAAGCTTATCAAGAGTGGTGGAGGGAACGGCCCTTAGAAACCCGGCAACCTGCAACTTGCAAGGTGCCAAATCCGGCGAGAATTCGAAAGATAAGAAATATGCCCGCCGGTATGGCGGTTTTTTTGTCCCCTTTTGACAGGAAACACTTGTTATTATAATTTTGAATGGGGAAGAAAAAATGAAGAAAATCTCGGTAAAAACGATTGTAGCTGTAGGTATAGGTGCAGCATTGTTTTTCGTCTTAGGACGATTTGTATCAATTCCAAGCCCGGTGCCAAACACAAATATAACAACCCAGTACGGACTTCTTGCTTTCATGGCTACAGTTTTCGGACCTGTAGCAGGGGTGCTCATAGGGCTGATCGGCCATGCACTTATTGACTTCAGCTATGGCGGAAGTTTTGGAGGAATATGGTGGAGCTGGGTTATTGCATCTGCTGTGTTTGGACTTCTTGTCGGATTCGGATGCAAAAAGATCAGACTATATGACGGAGTATTTTCAAAGAAAGAATGCATCCGCTTTAACATAGTTCAGCTTATTTCGCATCTTATCTGCTGGGGAGCTATCGCTCCGGCACTTGATGTTCTTATTTACTCAGAGCCAACAGAGAAGCTTGTTGCTCAGGGACTTGTTGCAGGCATATCAAATTTTGTTACAACACTTATAATCGGAAGCCTTCTCTGTTTTGCCTATGCAGCTGCAAAACCGAAAAAAGGTTCACTTAAGGAAGAAAAATAATAGATATTCCGGTAATACAATTTAATAATTTTTCATTTCAGTATAATGCGCAACAGGAAGAAACCCTGCATGAGATAAATCTTGAAATACATAAAGGTGAAAAGATTCTTATTGCAGGGCCTTCTGGCTGCGGAAAAAGTACTTTAGTGCATTGCATTAACGGACTCATTCCTTTTTCTTATCGTGGACGTATGGACGGAAGCCTTAGAATCAACGGCAAAGAGACAAAAGAAATGAGTCTATTTGAGATTTCAAAAACTGTAGGTACTGTTCTTCAGGATAGTGACGGACAGTTCGTCGGACTGACTGTCGCCGAAGATATTGCTTTTGCCCTTGAAAACGAGTGCACAACGGAGCCGGAACTTCATGACAGGGTGCTTCAGGTCAGTCAAAAAGTCGAGGTGGACAAGTTCCTGGACCATGCCCCAACGCAGCTCTCAGGCGGACAGAAACAGAGAGTTTCCATTGCCGGAATTATGGTAGATGATGTGGAGGTTTTCCTTTTTGATGAGCCGCTTGCAAATCTTGATCCGGCTACCGGGAAAAAAGCTATAGAACTTATTGACGAAATACAGAAGGAAAGTGGCGCGACAGTTATTATTGTTGAGCACAGACTTGAAGATGTGCTTTGGAGACATGTAGACAGAGTTATCCTAATGAACGAAGGCAGGATAATCGAAGATACTACTCCGGATATACTTCTGTCAGAAAATCTGCTCACTGAAAGCGGAATACGCGAACCTCTATATATAACGGCACTAAAATATGCCGGTGTTGAGATAAAGCCTGAGATGCATCCCTGGAGCATAAGGGAAATTAAGCTGAGTAAGGAAGACTGTGAAAAAGTCAGAAACTGGTATGAGGAAATACCGGATGAAATATCCGAAGATAAAAGGACAGTTCTTCTTGAAGCTGAAAAAATAGACTTCAGTTACAGCAATGGTCATAATGCCGTAAAGGATATTTCACTTTCAATAAAAAAAGGCGAACTTGTTGCCATAGTGGGTACAAACGGAGCAGGTAAGTCTACCTTCGCAAAGCTTATATGCGGGTTTGAAAAGCAGGATGCCGGAACTATCACATTTGACGGTGTGGATTTATCTGAACTTTCAATAAAAGAGCGTGCAGATCGTATCGGATATGTCATGCAAAATCCAAATCAAATGATCTCCAAGGTAATGATAAAAGATGAGGTCGCGCTAGGCCTTAAAACCCGCGGAGTTTCTGATGAGGAGATAGAGGTAAGAGTGAATGAAGTACTCAAAGTGTGCGGACTTTACCCGTTTAGAAACTGGCCTGTATCTGCTCTTTCTTACGGACAGAAAAAAAGAGTTACAATAGCTTCAATACTCGTTTTGAATCCGGATATGATTATACTTGACGAGCCTACAGCAGGTCAGGATTATCGTCATTATACTGATATAATGGAGTTTTTGGCTGAGCTTAATTCAAAAGGTATAAGCATTATATTAATTACACATGATATGCATCTTATGCTCGAATATGCCGAAAGAGCGGTAGTTTTTTGCAATGGACAAAAAATCGCGGATGCTCCGTGCGCAGATATCCTAACAAATCCTGAAATAATAGAGAAAGCAAGCTTAAAGGAAACATCTCTTTACGATCTTGCCCTAATGTGTAAAATTAATTCGGGCAGAGATTTTGTGAGAAAGTTTATAGAATTTGAAAAGGCGGCAAGAAAACTATGACTAACCTTTTCAATTATATTGACAGAAAATCTCCAATTCATGCGCTGACAGGAGCTACGAAACTTGTGTGTCTTGTACTATGGTCTACAGCTTGCATGATAACTTTTGATACGCGCTTTCTTGTAATAATGCCGTTTGTTGCATTTGCTCTGATGAAAATGGCAAAAATTAAGTATAAAGACATATCGTTTATACTTAATTTCACACTTTTCTTTATGGTGTTTAACAATATTGTAATCTATTTGTTTTCACCGCAATATGGAACTGAAATTTACGGAACTAAGCATTTTATTTTCAATATGACAGGCAGTTATGCTCTGACGCTCGAGCAGCTCTTTTATCACTTCAATCAGATGGTGAAATGTCTGGCAATAGTTCCGATAGTAATTTTGTTTGTATGCACAACAGAACCTTCGGAATTTGCAGCGTCTCTTAATAAACTCAAAGTTCCATATTCTGTCGCATACTCTGTTTCTCTCGCTTTAAGATATATACCGGATATTCAAAGGGAATATCATGAGATTTCCCAGGCTCAACAGGCGAGGGGAATTGAGATGAGCAAAAAGGAAAACATAATAAAACGTCTGAAGGCAGCCAGCGCAATCTTGATTCCTTTGATTCTGTCATCAATGGACAAGATAGAAACAATATCAAATGCTATGGAACTGAGATCCTTCGGGAAATATAAAGAGAGAACATGGTACAGGTCAAGGCCGTTCAAAAAAGCAGATATTTTAAGCATGATAGGCTGCGCGTTTCTTGTAATAATTGCAATAGTACTAAATGTTGTCAATGGCGGCAGATTTTTCAACCCTTTTATATAAGATTATCAAAATAAGCCTTTAGGGCTTATTTTTTTATATAAAAACAAGAAATAGACTTGCATTTTATGCTGTAATTTGGTATAAACTGAATAGTTAACAAAATTGTAACCATTTTGATTTAAATTTGTGATAATTTCAAATACGTAATCCAGAGAAGGAGATTTAAAAATGAAAAAGACAATTGCTTTTATGTTCGCACTTGCTATGATATTTGCACTTTGTGCATGTGGAAGCAAAACAGTTGAAGAAGCACCATCACCTGCAAGTACAGAAAAAAAGATTGGGCTTGCAAACCCGTATCATGAGACGGACCAGGACGGAATTTTGCAAAGCCTTGGTTTCGATTTCCAGGTTCCTGCAGGCGCTGAGGACGAAGCCTTCTATACTATAGATACCGACCCGCAAATAGCTCAGATGACATTTGTTTTTGACGGAGATGAGTATATATATCGTATGTCTGCAACAAGTGAGTTTAAAGATATTTCCGGCATGTACTATACATGGGAAAATAATGAGACAGCACAGATTGACTATAACGAAGCACAGGTCAGCTGGAATGATTGGAAAGAAGGAGTAATTCTTTGGTATGATGAAGCACCCGGAATTATGTACAGCCTTTCACAGAAAACAAATGCAAACTTCAACTCTCTAGAAGGTATGGCAATAAATCTTTATCAGCCGACTCAGGGTGATGTTGATGGTGATGATTCAGGCTCTGTAAGTGATGAATTCGTAGAAGTATTTAACGGACTTCTTGCAGACTTCCAGCAGAATTATTACCCGGCAACAGCAGGTTCACAGCTTAAGGCAGCACAGTTTGCGGCACACTTCATGGATCTTTTCACTGAAGACGAGCCTCAGACATCGGATGTGTCCGACCTTACAAAAGCATTCGTTGAAGGACTTGATGCATCGGCAGCGGAAGAATTCAAGACACAGATTTCAGACCTGCAGTCAGCAGCAGACAGCCTCAACAATGGTGAAGCCGGCAAAATGCTTCTTGAGAACAGCGGATACGATGCACAGAACTATCCTTGGGAAGCAAAGAAAATGGCAAAATTATTTGATGCAATGAATGTTAAATGAGAACACGCATTTTTGCTGTAACGATAATATTATCTCTTGTTTTTCTATGCTCATGCGGAAATGAACTCCCGATAGAGACAACTGAGGCTGTGCAGACCGAAAATGTTCAGATAGCCTCTACACCAGAACCGGTAATTGATTATGAACAAATTTATGCAGATGTAATTGCGGAAAATTCTCACGACGGAACTGGAATATTCTTAAATGATCTCGATGGAGATGGTGTACCGGAACTCTTTATAGGTATGACTAATGGGGATATATATCAGAAACAGCAGATTTTAAAAATGTATACCGTCAAGGATAATGAAGTTACGCCCGTATTTGCATGTGAAGACCGCGATGAGTATTACATTACAAATAATGGAACAATAGTAGAGTATAATTATAAAAATGCATATGATTCGTATCATGCATACTACAGCTATTCATCATGCGAACTAAAAGAGATAATAGTTGTAGGTTTTGATCTCCGCGACAATGCCGAAATGCCTTATTACAAGCAGGAGGCAGGCGGTGAGAAAGTTACGGTGGATGAAACGCAGTATTTTGACTGGGTACAGATGTATGAAAGCACATATGAGTCACCTGCATATGCATGAAACAAAAGGACGTGAGTCAGAGAAAACTCACGTCCTTTTGTGCTATAAAAGAGCAACTATTTAAATTTTCTTTCCAGTAACCTGGTACATTTCATCATCAGAGATTTTAATGACAACTTTCAGATACTTTGAAAAGATTTCAGCAAGCATATTTTCATCCATAAGCCCAAGCGAAACCTTGTTAGCTACACCTTTATGATGACTGTCAATCTTTTCACGGCTCATGCCGTGAGCAACAGTTAGTGTGCCACCTTCGTTAAGATACTTGGAAAGGTGCGCTATCAGTTTTTCGGGATCCGGGAAATGCGGAAATGCATTGTATATCATAATGCAGTCAAAGGAGCGAGGATAATTCTCCTCGTCGGCATCACCGCAGATAATATCCACTTCGGGAAATTTGCTGTGACATATGGAAACCATCTCGGGGGATATGTCTATTGCACATATTGATGAGACATTTCTTGAAAGATAGTCATTGATAAGAACACCGGTGCCTGTTGCGACATCCAAAACAGTTTTTCCCTCGCATACTTCGGCATTATCAAGAATCTTTTCTATAATATTGTCATTCCGTATAAGCTCTTCATCCCAGTGAGAAGCATGCAAGTCAAAATATTCGATAATATCTTTTTTTTCAATGGACATGATCATGATGATGGGGCTTGTCTATAACCCTTGCCTTTCTAAGAGATATAACGAGAAGGGGAACAACTATAAGCTGAAGAATTATTCCGGGTATTGCATTTAAAAATGATGCACCTATGAATAAGGACCAGGAGTAAGTGTTTCCTTTAAGCCCGTAAAGAATCATGTTCATAAGCCCGGAAACGATACGACCGGCAACCATTGCACTAAGAAGGGAAATATATACATCTATGGTAGAAGCCTTAAGTTTCTGGTTGAGGAATCCTGCAACAAAACCGTAACAGGCAAGCTCAAAAGCCATTGCAATTGCTGTGGGATAGAGATACGGAGTGCCAAAAAGAAAAGAGCGCATAAGCGGGGCAATGAAACCAACGACGGTGGCCCATTTATAATCGGAAACATAGGCACAGATAAATACGCCGAGATGCATCGGAAGAAGCATTTTGCCAATTTCAGGAATCCCGCCTGTTAAAAACGGCAATACAAGGCATAATGCAAGACACAATGCCGCAATTATCATATGAACGGTTGAATGTTTGAGCTTCACGGCAAACCTCCAAAAAAATCTTAAGATAAATATAGCAGTAAAAATCCCCCGGGAGAAGCCTCCCAGGGGGTTATTTTTTCAATATTTTTAATATGCGATGCCCCAGTAAATCATTGTCTTTGCAGGTTTTCCGCAGCAGGGACATACATCGGAAATGGTTTCCTGCTCAAACGGAATGCATCTTGAAGACATGCCGGCGACTTCTTTCATCTTCATTTCGCACTCGAGGTCTCCACACCACATTGTTTTAATGAATCCGCCGTTCTTTTCTTGAAGTTCTTTTGCTTCTTCAAGTGTCTTTGCGGCATAAGTATGAGTGTCAAGATTGAGTTTAGCTTTTGAGAAAAGTCCTGCCTGAACATCGTTTAAGACTTCAGGAATTCTTGCTTCAAGCTCACTGAGTGAAACGACAACTTTTTCACCGTTATCACGTCTTACAGCTACGCAGCAGCCCTTTTCTATATCTTTCGGGCCGATTTCAACTCTGAGAGGTACACCTTTCATTTCATACTGTGCACACTTCCAACCGAGGGAGTTGTCGGAACTATCTATCTTTACACGTAAGCCTGCTGCTTTGAGCCTGTCATAAAGATCGTAGGCGGCATCAAGAACGCCTTCTTTATGCTGAGCAACAGGAACAACAATAATCTGAATAGGAGCAATTTTCGGGGGAAGAACAAGACCGGAGTTGTCACCGTGTGTCATGATTATTCCGCCGATTATTCTTGTAGAGAGTCCCCAGGATGTCTGGAACGGGTGCTTTTGTACATTGTCCTTATCAGTGAAAGTAATATCGAATGCACGGGTAAATCCATCACCGAAGAAATGGCTTGTGCCGGACTGAAGAGCTTTTTTATCATGCATCATACACTCAATTGTGTAAGTATTGACGGCACCTGCAAATTTCTCTTTATCGGTTTTATTTCCACGGATAACCGGCATAGCAAGGTAGTTTTCACAAAGATCTGCATATACTTCAAGCTGGTGAAGAGTTTCCTCACGTGCCTCTTCCTCTGTTGCATGAATGGTGTGACCTTCCTGCCATAAGAACTCTCTGCCTCTTAAGAAGGGACGGGTTGTTTTTTCCCAGCGCATTACGCTGCACCACTGATTGTATAGCATCGGCAGATCTCTCCATGAATGGAGAACATGGCTCCAGTGATCACAGAAAAGAGTTTCACTTGTAGGACGTACACAAAGCTTTTCAGGCAGTTCTTCCTGACCTCCGAGTGTAACCCATGCACACTCAGGAGCAAAACCTTCAACATGGTCCTTTTCCTTCTGAAGAAGTGATTCAGGGATAAGCATAGGCATGGATACGTTCTCGTGTCCATCACGTTTGAACATTCCGTCAAGTATGCTCTGAATGTTTTCCCAGATTGCATATCCGTAGGGACGAAGGACAAAAAGTCCTTTAATGCCGGAGTAATCTACGAGTTCGGCTTTTGTGCATACATCGGTAAACCACTGAGCAAAGTCTACCTCCATATCGGTTATCTGCTGTACTTTTTTATCATTTGCCATAATTAATATATTTCCTTCCCGCCGGAGCCCTTGCTCCCGCGTAAATTTTAAGCTCAAGTATTATAATCTCAGCCGGTGCGTTTTGTCAATTGGAGTGAGATTTGGGGTGTAGATAAAAATAGGCGGTGATTTTAGACATCGCGTTTTTATATACCGTAGGTACTACATAAGAATCCCAAGGTGCCTTCACTCAATATTCGATCCGAAAGTGTATTCAACAGAATTGGGTAACTATCAATTCTGAGAAATGCGGCTTTCGATAGGTCTAATGCATGCTGCTTATAATCTCAGGAGAGAACATTTAAGTTTTAAGTATATTATATGGCTGCGCTTTCATCTGCGCGAATAAACTCGGCAGTTTTCAGCGCTAAATGTTTTGTAAAAAGAACGGCACTAATATTTATTGTTTTCAGCTTCTGCTTGAAGTCGGAGTCGGACTCTGAGGAAGAAGCTTCTTTGCAAGATCCTTAACCACAGAAAAGATTGAACTTGATCCGGGGCATAATGTATCAAGTGCAAGGCTTATTGCTTCGCTCGCTATATCTTCAGCAGCCTTTGAAGGATTGTCGTCTTTTCCACTCAAATGCCGCACAACATGATAGATTGTTGAGCCGAATGGAATTGCATGTGATGCTGTTTCAAGTATTTTCTCTTCAGTTTTGCTGTCAATCAGATGTTTGTCTCCGGGTCTTCCATCAGGATCGTCAGGGTACTTGGTATCAGGCCTAATTGAAGCGGAAGCACCGAACTCTAACGAAAAGATTTCCTCTGCAGTTTCCGCCTCAGCTTCAATTTCATTTTCTGCCTTTGCATCGGGGACCTCGTTTTCAATAAGGTTCTCTGCATTTTCTTCTTTAAATTCCGGGAACTCATCCAACGTTTCGCAAACCGATGCATCATCGGGAATTTCCTCAAAGATACCTTCCGAATCGGCATCGGAAGCTTCTTCAAAGATATCTTCTGCGGTTTCTTCAGGGACTTTCTCATCCGTCAGCGGGAAATTCTCGCAGACCGCCTCAAAGGTTTCAGCAGCAGGAACAGATGCTTCACTCGGAATATAAATGTCATTGGCACTAAAATCTGCGAAAGAAACTGTCATGGGCTGCAGTATACCGACTGCAATTATTACTGTTAAAACGAATGTGAAAATTTTCTTTGTTGTAGCATTATTCATCTCTGCCACCTCCCGTATAAATCTGTTAAGCACCATAGCGCTTACATGAGGATATACGCAGGTTACATATAAACGTTGCAGAGAATATACTGCTAATATGTGTGGCCTCTTACAAATCTGAAACGGCAGATTGATAAAATGTATTTTTCTACTGTTAATTTGCGCATCCGGCGGAGCACAAATAAAGAAAATTCAAATTTAATTCTAAATCCTGATTGCGGAACGTACGCTACTTTCACACCAGTGAACATTAACTTGTTTTTGTGCTATTCCTGCCAATAACTTAGCAAAAACTTGAACTTTGTCACATCATATATTATAATTAACATAATTCCCATCTTAAGAGGTGAACATCATTAATAAACAGAAATTTCTGAATGAACTTAGCAAATTGCTGACATTCATGTATGAAGAAGACAGAGATACAGCAATTGCGATGTATGATAAAATGTTTGATATGGTACCGGATGAAGATGCGCTGATTTCCGCGCTGGCATCCCCGACACGTCAGGCAGTGCAGATAGCAAGAGCATATAATTCTAAAGATACAAAGCTTTCGGTGCATGCAAAACAAGGTCTTGATGCAGCACAGATTGCAATGGATGAGCCGGCACCATTTATTGAAGCCATAAAAAATATTTTCTCTGAGACTCTTGAAACGATGCACAGCAGATATCAGGAAATACAGAACGTGCCTGATACTGAGGTGAAAGAGATCCCGGATGAGAGCCAGAGCCAGATAGAAGAGTCCATTGATGAGGACGAGTATGATTATGGCGAAGAAGTTGTTTCGGTTATAAAAAACAAGTCTGTGGGCAAGTTAGATGAAACGGAAATAGTTAATGAGTTTGTTGAAGTATCAAAACCGAAAGAAGAGAAACAAGATGAGCAGACTGAAACGGATATTGTCGAGGAGTTCTTAAACAGTTTTGCAATAATAGACTCGGAAATTCCTATATATGAATCATTACCACAAAAAGATGATGCTGAGCTTGCTGACGATGAACTTCAAAAACCCGAAATTGAGACTGATACTGACAGTGAAGAAGCTGTTATTTCTCAGTATGATTTCGATGATAAAGACAATAAAAACGAAGTTTTTGATGAAGATGAAGACGAAGACGAAGATGAAGATGACGATGAATATGATGAGTATGTAAAGAAAAGCAGAGAAAATAAAAAGGAGAAGAAATCAGAGAAGAATTCCAAAGAGAATGTATCTGACGGCAAACTCAGCGGAGGAGCACTTGCTCTGTTCCTTCTTATAGCGATTCCGCTTACATCCATAGGACTTATATTAATTCTTGTACTCGCTCTTGCATTCTTAGTAATTGCGGCAGCTGCGCTCCTCATGGGCTTCAGAGTACTTGAGGCGGCATTTGGAAGTTTTACACTTTACAGCGATGTACTGGTTGTTACCGGAACGGGGCTTGTACTAAGTGCACTTGGAGTGCTCTTCTTCTGGACATTTATATATCTTTTGATAGGCCTTACTGTCAAAATGGTAAATGGTGTCATTAATCTTGCAATTAGCATATGCACAAAAAAGGAGGAGTAAAACTATGGGTAAAGCATGGAAAACGGTAGGCATTTTGGTACTTATAGTGATAGTTCTCGGAGCAGTTCTTGTTGGTGTAGGATTTATGACAGGTGCTGATATGGCAAGAATTTATTCAATAGTTGAAGACCACTATCTCCTCAATGCGACATATGAATGGATACAGACTGTAATTAGTCAACTTATTCCGGCATAAGAAAGAGTAAAAAAAGCCTCTGCTATTAGGCCACTCAAATTAGGGATTTTTAATTTCGAAAAAACCCGACATAGATAGGCAAGTATTTACCTGCTATGTCGAGTTTTTTTAAGCTTAAAAAGCGGAAGTGTGCAATAGCTGCATTCTTCCGCTTTTAGTTTGCCCTCTGGAAGGGACTTCTTATTGACTTAAATGTTATTTTTTACCGAAAATTTTAGATTTCAGATTGGATGAACCATTGATGCTGTCAGCAAAAGCTTTAAGCTTTTCTTTCTGATCGTTGGTGAGATGTTTTGGTACGCCTATCTTTACTGCTACAAACTGATCTCCGCGGATTGAATCATGACCGATATACGGAACACCCTTACCTTTTATACGGAAAGTGGCACCGGGCTGGGTTCCTTCAGGAATCGTAAGTTTGACTTTTCCATCGATTGTCGGAATTTCAACTTCTGCACCGAGTACAGCTTCAGGGTAGGAGATTTCAGCTTCGTAGTAAATTGTAGTTCCTTCACGCTCAAATATTGCGGAGGGACGGACTATCATAGAAATGTAAAGATCACCCGGATCTCCGCCGTTTACACCGGCATTTCCCTTACCGTGAATAGGAAGGGTCTGACCATCATCAATACCTGCAGGGATTTTGACATTGATTTTGTGCTGTTTGCGGATATTTCCCATGCCATGACAAGTTTTGCAGGGATTGTGAATAATCTTACCGCGACCGTTACACTTGGGGCATTTACCGACGCTTTGGGCCATGCCGAATACTGTTCTCTGCTGTGTGACAACCTGTCCTGATCCATTGCATTCACTGCACGTATCGGGCGAAGATCCAGGTGCACAACCGGAACCACTGCAATCCGGGCACTTTTCGACAATACCGACCTGTACCTGCTTTTCACAGCCGAATGCCGCTTCTTCAAAGCTGATATTAAGAGATGTTCTTATATCACTGCCTCTTCTTGGAGCATTGGGATCAGACCTTCTCGCAGAACCGCCGCCGAAGCCGCCGAAGCCGCCAAAACCACCGCCGAAAATATCGCCGAAGATATCTCCCAGATCACCAAAATCAAAGCCGGCTCCGCCGAAACCTGCGTTAGGATCAAATGCGGCGTGACCGTACTGATCATATTTTTTGCGCTTATCATCGTCGTAGAGGACTTCATATGCCTCGTTTGCTTCTTTAAAGCGCTCTTCACAGGCTTTATCACCCGGGTGTAAATCCGGGTGATTTTCTTTTGTGATTTTACGGTATGCTTTTTTTATTTCATCCTTTGAGGCACTTTTTTCAATGCCGAGGACTTCATAATAATCGCGTTTCTTATCTGCCATAAAGAACCTTATTTCTGGTCGTCGTCGACCTCTGTAAAGTCAGCATCATAGTACTGCGGACCTGCATCGTAATTGCCAGCTGCTGCACTGGGGTCAGCACCAGCCTGAGCGCCTGCTGCCTGATACATCTTTTCTGAAATCTTGTAGAATGCCTGAGTGAGTTCATCGGTTGCACTCTTTATTGTCTGGGTGTCTGTGCCCTGAAGTGCTGTCTTTAACTGAGCAAGCTTTGCTTCAACTTCGCTCTTGTCAGCTGCATCGAGTTTGTCGCCCATTTCTTCCAAGGTCTTTTCTGTCTGGTAAACCATCTGGTCGGCCTGGTTGCGAGTGTCAACTTCTTCTTTGCGCTTTGCATCTTCCTGAGCATACATTTCGGCTTCTTTTACAGCCTTGTCAATGTCTTCCTTGCTCATGTTGGTGGAAGAGGTGATTGTGATGTGCTGTTCCTTACCGGTTCCGAGATCCTTTGCGGATACGTTTACGATACCGTTAGCATCTATATCGAAGGAAACTTCAATCTGAGGAACACCTCTGCGTGCCGGAGCAATTCCGTCAAGGTGGAATCTGCCGAGGCTCTTGTTGTATGCAGCCATCTCACGTTCACCCTGCAGTACATTGACTTCAACAGAAGTCTGATTGTCTGCTGCTGTTGAGAAGATCTGGCTCTTCTTTGTAGGAATGGAGGTGTTGCGCTCAATGAGCTTTGTGCAAACGCCGCCGAGAGTTTCAATGCCGAGTGAAAGAGGTGTGACGTCGACGAGGACTATGCCTTCAACGTCTCCGGAAAGAACACCGCCCTGAATTGCAGCACCGAGTGCAACACATTCATCCGGGTTGATTCCCTTGAAACCATCTTTGCCTGTGAGTTTTTTGACTTCGTCCTGAACTGCAGGAATTCTTGTTGAACCGCCGACGAGAAGAACCTTTGTGATTTCGTCAGGTCTTAAGCCTGCATCGGAAAGAGCCTGCTTTACAGGGCCTACTGTCTTTTCGACAAGGTGATTTGTGAGTTCGTTGAACTTTGCTCTTGAAAGAGTTACATCAAGGTGCTTCGGGCCTGTTGCATCAGCTGTGATGTAAGGAAGATTGATGTTGGATGTTGTGACACCAGACAGCTCAATCTTTGCCTTTTCTGCAGCTTCTCTGAGACGCTGCATAGCAACTTTATCACCGGAGAGGTCAATGCCTTCGCTCTTTTTGAACTCTTCAACAAGATACTTGGTGATGCAAGCATCAAAGTCGTCGCCGCCGAGACGGTTGTTACCTGCTGTTGCAAGAACTTCAATAACACCATCGCCGATTTCAAGAACAGATACATCGAATGTACCGCCGCCAAGGTCATAAACCATGATCTTCTGATCTGTTTCTTTGTCAAGACCGTATGCAAGAGCTGCAGCTGTAGGCTCGTTGATGATACGCTTTACTTCAAGGCCTGCAATCTTGCCGGCATCCTTGGTAGCCTGACGCTGAGCGTCTGTGAAGTATGCAGGAACTGTGATAACAGCTTCAGTAACTGTCTGTCCGAGATAAGCTTCAGCATCGCCTTTGAGCTTCTGAAGGATCATTGCGGAAATTTCCTGAGGTGTATAGTTTTTCTGATCGATGTTTACTTTGTAGTCAGAGCCCATTTCACGCTTGATTGAGGAAATGGTGCGTGTGGGGTTCGTGACAGCCTGACGCTTTGCAACCTGGCCTACCATACGCTCGCCGTCTTTTGAAAATGCAACGACTGACGGGGTTGTTCTGTTGCCTTCTGCGTTAGCTATAACTGTTGCTTCGCCGCCTTCCATAACTGCGACACATGAGTTTGTTGTTCCTAAGTCTATTCCTATGATTTTTCCCATTGTTTTATATCTCCTTTTAATTTTTTACTTATTTAATTTGCGACTTTGACCATTGAGGCCCTGATTACTTTGTCGCCAAGCTTAAAGCCTTTTTGAAAAACTTCAACTATTTCATTCTCGCCCTTTTCTTCGTCATCTACATGCATTACTGCATTATGAACTTCCGGGTTGAATTTTTCACCGAGTGCCGGAATTTCTTCAACTCCGAGCTTTTCAAGGGTCTGTGTAAACTGCGCCATAATCATTTCTACACCCTTGCGGTAGGCTTCATCTTCTGTTTTAGCATCAAGTGCTCTGACAAGATTGTCATAAACGGGAAGGAAACTTGATACGACGTTTGATCTTATGTCTCCGTAAAGCGCATCTTTTTCCTTCTGAGATCTTTTGCGGAAGTTATCGTATTCTGCACAGACTCTCAGATACTTGTCATTAAGAAGAGCCATAGCATCGTTTAGCTCATCAACAGCCTTAGTCTCTTTTTTGTCCTTGCGATTGAAAAGTTTCTTCTTTCCGGAATCCTTTTCACCTTCAGATTCATTATCGGCTTCTTCACTTTCCGATCCTTCATCCGCTGCATTATCAGTTTCGGATTCGGCTTCGCATTGACAGCTTTCACTTTCTTCATCCGGCGTTACGTTTTCACATTCCGGTTCGAGATTTTCTTCTTTCTCGTTAATTTCTTTTTCGTTATCTATCTGAATCATCTCCCTTGATTATTAACTTGTTATGCATCCCCGTAACTGGGGAAGTTCCTGCACTAAGCCTCTTGGAAAGCCCGTTAGCAAGAAAGCTGAGCTTTTCAGCAATTATTGAGTAGTCCATTCTTGTAGGTCCTACTATTCCTATAAGACCACGCGTGCCGTCCCCGGCATCATACGATGTAACAATGACTGATGAATCTTTCAGCTCCTCTGCTACATTTTCGGGTCCTATTAGCACTCTGACCTCGGATGTATCTTCAATTGTTGCATCCGGCGGAAGAATGTAACCACCACTCTGAAGGTAGTTCATAAGGCGGTGTGCTTTGTCCGGATCTCTGAATTCAGGATGATTTAAAAGCCTGTTTTCGCCTGCAATGTAGGCTGAAGTTGCACTGTCTGAGCTCATAGACTCAATTGCGAATGCCGCAATTACAGATGTAAGACCTATGGAATCTCCGGAGGCACGCTCTGTCGTATTTATAAGCTGGGGAGTAATTTCCTCATCACTTATGCCTGTAAAGGATGCATTAAACATACTTGAAAGTCTCATTACAAGATTTTCATCGACAGAAACCGGCAGATGTACAAGCTTGTTCTTGACGGAGTTATTTGACAGCATTGCAACAAGAATTATTGTATTTGCATCCACATATATGAAATCGTAGCGCTTTATGGTGGATCTTGCTGCTGATGTAAGCGCAAGCGCCGGGTAATTTGTCAATTGTGATGCAAGCTTTGAGATGCTGTCAATTGTATTGTCAAGTTCATCAAGTTTTGCACTGAGTCTTGCATTAAGATCTTCAGTCTCTTCAATTGACATACGCTGTTTTTCCATCAGCTCGTTGACGTACATTCTGTAGCCTTGAGGCGTTGGGACACGTCCTGCAGATGTGTGAGGCTGTTCGAGATACCCCATGTTAACAAGCTCGGCAAGCTCGTTGCGTATTGTTGCCGATGAACACCCGAGCCCGGCTTCGTTTGCAAGGTATTTGCTGCCTACAGGCTCTGCGGTTTCAATGTACTTATCTACAACCGAGGCAAGTATTCTTTTTTTTCTTTCCGTGAGCTCCATTAGCAATGCTCCTCGAAGAGTGTTAGCACTCTTTTCTTTCGAGTGCTAATATACCATTAAATATAAGTAATGTCAATGCACTTTTTGTGTGTTTACAATTAGTTTATAAATTATTTTAATGAGTTTTAAAGCTATGATCGGAATGCGAAACTACAGCATTGATATACAGTTCACCTTTTATAAAAAGAGATGAAATAAAGATGTAGATGGAGAAACTTTGGTGCCTGTTTGTGAGGAATAAAATATTGATTTATCTTCAATATTTCTTTACGCGGGAATTTTTTTCCGTTATAATTGATAAATGGCAAATTATTATGATAATAGAAAGGAAACAGACTATGCAGAAATACGATGTAATTGTCGTAGGCGCAGGCAACGGCGGTTTGTCTGCAGCTACTTATCTTGCAACAGAAGGCAAGAAAGTGCTGGTGCTTGAAAAGCACAATCTGCCGGGCGGCTGCGCAACAAGCTTTGTCCGCGGAAATTATGAATTTGAAGCAACTCTTCATGAGCTTTGCCAGTTCGGTACAGGCGAGGGAGAGGGTAAAAGAGGTGCTGTAAGACAGGTTGTTGAAGACAAGTATCACCTTGATGTCGAATGGATGAGTGCTAACGAGTCTTTCGCAGCTGTATCAACCGGAGAAGGCGGATTTAACGTAGCTATGCCGGCTGGTGTACAGAACTTCATCGATGAAATGGAGAAGGCAGTACCCGGTTCCCGCGAATCCATGACAACAGTTATGGAACTCGGCCGTATGCTGGTAGACGGTGTTGAATGGCTGTTTGAACGTCATAACGAGCCTACACCTCCTCAGAAGGTTGAAATGCTTTTAAAGTACTACGACCTCATGTGCCTCGTACCGCAGCCCTGTGATGCGATGCTCAGAAAAATAGGCGTTCCCGACAAGGCAAGAAATATTTTTGAATCATACTGGACATATGTTGCATGTGATTCAACAGAGATGAGCTTTGCTCCTTACGTATTTATGACATACGTATACCTTACTCAGCTGCCTTGGTTTGCAAAGAACCGCAGCCATGAGATTTCACTTGCATACGATGCAAAGATTCGTGAACTCGGCGGAGATATCTGGTACAACACAGAAGTTACCAAAATCGACATTAAAGACGGAAGTGTCAAGGGTGTTGAAATCAAGGGCGGACAGTACATTGCATGTGATTGGGTTATTTCAAACCTCATGCCTCATGTCGTATTTGATCGTCTTGTAGATGCAAAGGAAGTTCCCGAGTACGACCGCAAGAAGATGAATGCACAGAGACTTGCACAGGCTGCATTTACAGTCTATCTCGGACTCGATGCATCTGCAGAAGAGATCGGTCTTAAGAACTACGATACATTCATGCGCTATAATCCGGACAACCATGAGCAGTGGAAGTCATCCAACTCCATCGATACTCATAAGGATATTACAGTTACAAATATCTGTGCTGCAAATCCTGATGCAGCAGGCGAAGGAAGAGCATTTTTGCAGTTCTCCAAGTTCTACGATGGTGACGCATTTGAAAATGTTACCGAAGAAGAGTACTTCCAGCTTAAAGACAAAATTGCACGTGAGTGCGTAGAGCGCTATGAAGAAGTTACAGGCTGCAAACTCCAGGGCCACATCGAAGAGATCGTTGTAGCATCTCCTATGACCTGGGCACGTTACCTCGGAACCCCGAAGGGCGACGTATACGGTTATTATCCGAGACTTTGGGACGGCATGTTCCCGCGTGTACAGTGCGGTCATAAAGAAGACTACACAATACACGGACTTCGTTTCGTCGGTGGACACGGAACACAGATGGACGGTTACTCACAGGCATATCTTTCCGGTGCAGAACAGGCAAGATATATGCTTCTTGATATGAAGAAGGAGGGCAAGTAAGATGGCAAAATACAATTATAAAAGAGACGTATTCAAAGGTCTTACTCCGTTCCCGTTCTTAGGAGAAGTAAAGACTCGTGTACAGAACATCGAAGCAGCATCCGATGCAATGCCGAAGTCAATCTACAATCCGAACATTATAGCTAAAAAGCTTCACCCTGCAGTACAGTATGCTGTTATTGCCAAGGTTGAAGATCATGGCGATGCAAAATCCTTCACACTCGTTCCCGATACTGAAAAAGGAACAACAGCTCTTGCATATTTCAGAGCTTCTCAGTATGTTTCCCTTACTCTTAACATAGACGGAAAAGATACTACGAAGCCTTACACAATCCGCTCCAATCCTAAAGATGCTCTCGGCGATAATGACACAAGCTACATTCTTACTATTAAGAAGGTAGAAGGCGGTCTCGTTTCTCCCTGGATCCTCGCAAACTGGAAAGAGGGCGACAAGGTTGAGATGTCCGGACCTCTCGGAGATTTCTACTATCAGAATTTAAGAGATGCTAAAGACGTTATCGCAATTGCAGGCGGCAGCGGAATTACTCCGTTCTATTCAATGGCAGCAGCTATAGTTGACGGAATAGAAGATTTCAACCTGACAATTCTTTATGGCTCACGTACATCAGGTAACATCCTTTTAAAGGATGAGATAGAAGCTCTTGCAGCAAAATCAAACGGCAAGGTAAAGGTTGTTCATGTTCTTTCAGAGGAAAACAAAGAAGGATATGAAAACGGATTTATCAATGCAGATCTTATAAAGAAGTATGCACCTGCCGATAAGGAATACAGCGTATTTATGTGCGGACCCAAGGCAATGTACATTTTCGCTGAAGGTGAATGCAAGAAGCTCGGTCTGCCCAAGAGACTTTACCGTTACGAGATGTCCGGCGACTACATGAACGTAACAAAGAATGCAGACTACCCGGCAGATCAGATTGACAAAGAATACAAGTTCACAGTCTGGGTACATGGCGAGAAGACAGAAACCGTATGTGCTGCAGGCGAGAGCCTTGTATGGGCACTTGAAAAGGCCGGAATTAAAGCTCCTACACACTGCAGAAGCGGAATTTGCGGCTGGTGCCACTCAAGACTTATTAAGGGTGAAGTTTACGTTCCTGAAGATGCAGACGGAAGACGTATTGCAGACAAGAAATTCGGATGGATTCACCCCTGCGCATCATTCCCTCTCAGCGATATAGAAATAGAGGTTTTCCCTGTAGCTGAGTAAAACCACTAAACAGAGTACATTCCGGTACTTTGTGTGAGTAAACAAATATTATTCGGAATCTCTAAAGCCGTAAATCAAGTGCTTTATGAGGTTCCGAATTTTTTGTTGTATTAACAGATTTTATGAGACAATAATTGCTGATATAATTGACAGACAAAATTTTCACTTTTATAATTGTTTCGAAAGGAATTCGGAAGTACGTTTTGTCAATACCATGACTAAAGTCATAAGTCTCCGAACCGTAAAAATTAATGAATTTAACAGAAATTATAAAAAATATGCATGAAACTCCGTCAAAGGAGAACAATATCGCATTTACAGACAAATTCCGCCAGATGGTAGATAATAATGACCAGGTATATACAGCAGTAAAAAAGCAGGGGACAGGATATGCTATCGATACAGCAGAGCACACAGGAAACGTGTATGTTGTAATGTTTTCCGATTCCGGGATGGCGAAGACAAAAGACGGTTCTGCCATGGCAACAATCGGACTTGCCAATTTGATAAAATCATGTTACTCAAATCCACATATAATGGGTGTATGTATAAACCCGTATGATGAACACCCTGTGTATATGCAGAGAAAAGATCTGCAGATTATGTCAGGAATAGAAGATCCGAGACTTAAAGAGAGAAACTGGGGAGAAGGAATTCCTGAGTATACTGATGCAGATATTATGGTTGCTGAAGAGGCAGTAGATTTTGCGATGGAATTCATTGCAGCAAAAGCACTTGAGAGTGAAGGATTCGAACTTGTTGAGAGTAACAACGGACTCACAGCATTTCCAAACTTCGTTTTGAAAAAGGATGATCAGCTGTATTTTGTTGCTGTGGATGTTGCGCTTGCTCCGAAAGTACCCAATCTTAAAAGCGAAGTAAAAGATAAAATAGTTGAAATAGGCAATGCATATAATGCCAAAGTTTTATATGCACCTGTAAGCTTCGCATCATCCGATCCTGAAAGGGCGGAAAAAGGGCTTGCACTTGTTGGAGATGAATTTATAGGACAGTTCATAGGCTTTGTTATGCTAAATTAAAATTAATTTTAAGAAAATAATAAGACGCTGCATGCACTAATTGCATGCAGCGTCTTATTATTTAAGAGCGAACTTAATTGCGCTTTTCATGTTTGCCGACATATGTGGATTTGGAAGTTGGGATTTTCGGCATTTTTATATTAATGCTTTCATGAGACCTTGAATGCCTTGACTTTGCCTGGTAATCGATATCGTCGTCGTCATCGACCACAACCTTGTCTTCAATCTCGTCTTCGTCCTCATCATCCACATCGTAATCATCGTGTCTTGATTTGCGAAGTGAACTGATTTTTGGTATGTTCGGAACAGATACTTTTGGGATCTGCGGCAAGGAAATCTGTGAAAGACGGTCCTTTACTTCAAGAGCGATTCCATAAAGCTTTTCACCGAAAAGCTGATCGAGAAAATCAATGTGGAAATCAAGACAGAAGTCAGCCCATTTTTTACCGCGGTTCTTTTCAAGGAAATCAAATATGAATTTTGTGATGTAATAGGATATAAAGCCGGAAGCTGTTCCTATGATAAGAGCTGCGAGAACATCGGTGGGGTAGTGTGCCATGAGGTAATTTCGTGCACACATCATAAGAAATACCCAGATAGCGGAAGGAACTATCCACTTCTTTCCTCGCTGAAGACATATTGCGGTACATCCTGCAGCTGCTGCTGTAACATGTCCGGAGGGGAAGGAAAAACCATCTTCTGCCGGAGCGCCAACTGCCTGCCACCAGGCACGGTACTCGTCAAACTTTTCAAATGGTCTTATTCTGGCTACAGTATCCTTTAGTATGATGTTGGTGATAAGTGCCCCACAGCAGACTGCTCCGAAAAGACATACGCCAAGCTTCCTGGTACGGGGAAACAACATAAAAAGAATAGCAAGAAGGAAAAACAAAATGCCTTTTTCACCGAGGAATGTAATAAGTTTGAAAATGAATGTAAAAAGTGGATTTGCCAGAGCGTGGTGAATACTTAAAAAGAAATGGTCGAAAGCTTCAATCATGATTTTTTAGCCGCTCCTTTTTTCTTGTTTTTGTTATTAAATCTGTGACCTTTGTATCCTTTTTTTGAAGCAACATGTTTTCCGCCCTTGCTGCTTTTCTTTACTTCGGTGGAATTTTCTGCATCGTCTGCATCGTTATCGGATACAAGGTTATTGTTCTCGGCATCGTTTTTTGAAGGTTCGCTGACAAAGAGCTCGGGAGTACTCCAGGGATCTTCCTCATCAGGTACCTCCTCGATATCTTCTGCAGGATTATAATTTAGCACATGAGGCGGCTTTTTGCCATCTGTCGGCCTTCCTCCCGGAACGGATGCAACCTGCCTGGCTTTATATAATCTCAATGAATCATCGTCATCACCATCGAGTTTGACCTTTACTGTCTGACGAAGAAGGTTTACTGCTGCAGCCGTTCCGTAGCCATCAGGAGTTTCGACAAAAGCTCCCTGCTTGGGGACAGTTTTTACGAGCTCTTCATACGCGTCCTCTTCATATCTTAAGCAGCACATAAGTCTTCCGCAGGCACCGGAAATTTTTGTCGGGTTAAGAGAAAGTGATTGTACCTTTGCCATTTTCGTGGAAACAGGTGCAAAATCATCGAGAAATTCCTTGCAGCAGTAGGGACGGCCGCATGAGCCGAGCCCGCCGAGCATTTTAGCCTCGTCTCTTACACCAATCTGGCGAAGTTCTATTCTGTTATGGAAAACAGCGGCGAGATCTTTTACAAGCTCACGGAAGTCAACTCTGCCGTCGGATGTAAAATAAAAAGTAGTTTTGTTTTCCTGTTCATCTATCTGGCAGCATACGAGCTTCATATCAAGTTCGTGTATAGCCACCTTTTCCCTGCATATTGCAAGGGCTTCTTTTTCGGTCATAAAGTGAAAACCTCTATCATTCCAAAAATCTGTTTTGTATTTACATTTGCCTTAGAATATTTCAGCAGCTTTTCCGTAAAATCGTTAAGTTCAAGGAGCTTTTCTATAGTAAGTCCGGGATTTTCGGCACGCCTGCATAGAACATCCGAAATCCTCGAACGAAGAGCTTCAAGGCAGCTTCTGAGCTCTAAAATAGAGAGCTTGTTATTCTCTTCACAGTATCTGTAAAGAGCAACGGCATCGCCCTTGGCAAAAAGAGCAAGAATATCTTTGGCAAATACAGTGCCGGATTCATCATCGGCATACTCCGAGTTTATACTGATCTCTGCACAACGGGAGCGGATTGTGGGGAGAAAAACGGACGCATTACTGGCAAGAAGAATGAGTGCAACAAATGAAGGCGGCTCTTCTAAAAGCTTCAACGCAGCATTTTGAGCTGAAATATTCATGTACTGTCCGTCGTAAAAAATATATACCTTACAAGGAGACTCGTTGGGAAGAATATATGCATCGGATATTACTTCCCTTACCTTGTCTACGGTAAGTTCGGTCTTTTCCCTGCGTATAGTTTTTACATCCGGATGACATCCGTTCATAACCTTTTCACGGTTTCCGGTTAACTCGCATGCCATCTCCAGCGCTTTTTTATATGCATCTTCAATATTTGGTGCACTGATAATATAAGAATTCATTAAAGGCGGGCGAGAGATGCGTCTATTCTCTTAAGTGTCTCATCTTTGCCTAAAATTGCGGGAATCTCACTTGCTCCGCCCGGAGTGTCGCGGCGGCCTGCAACTGCGATACGAAGAGCCCAGGCAACAGTATTTTTCTTGCATGCTAGCTTTTCTGAAAGCGCAGTTATGACGGCAAAGATAGAGTCATTGTCCCATACTTCAAGACAATCCAGCATCGGACGGATTTCTTTAAGTATTTCTTTAGAGAGCTCAATTGTATTTTTGCTCTTGGCATTTTCGAAAAGGGAAATATCGAAGTCTTCGAGGTGTCCGAAAAATGCTATCTTTTCGGGTATTTCGGATAAAACTTCGGTTCTCTGCTGAAGAAGCGGAGCAATTTTATCAGGATCCACTGAATCATTATCAAGACCTTTTACGATGTAAGGTCTGGCAATTGCGGCAAAATCTTCAGGTGAAAGAGCGCGGATATAGAGCCCGTTGAAGTTTTTCAGCTTTGCAATATCAAAAATTGCGGGGGACTTGGAAATGTTATGATAATCAAATATTTCCTTGAGCTCATCGAGCGTGAATATTTCTCTTTCTCCTCCGGGAGACCAGCCGAGAAGGGCAACATAGTTTATAACAGCATCTGTGAGGTAGCCCTCGGATATGAGATCTTCGTAGGAAGGATCCCCGTGACGTTTTGACATCTTGTTGTGAGCATCGCGCATAACAGGAGAGCAGTGGACATATTTTGGAATCTCCCATCCGAAAGCTTCATAAAGAAGGTTGTATTTCGGGGCAGAGGAGAGATACTCGCTGCCTCTTACAACATGGGAAATGCCCATAAGATGGTCATCTACTACATTTGCAAAATTGTATGTAGGGAAACCATCGCGTTTTATAAGAACCTGATCATCTAAAGTTTTGTTCTCAACTGTTATATCACCATAAATTTCATCATGGAACGTCGTTGTTCCCTCGTGGGGAATAAGCTGACGGATAACATAAGGATCGCCTGCTGCAGCGCGGGCATCGGATTCCTCTTTCGACATGGTGCGGCAGGGATCGTCGGCCCTGTCAAATTCACCGGAATCTTCTTCAGACTCGGCCTTTTCACAGAAACATCTGTAAGCATGACCACTTTCAACAAGCTGCTCGGCATAAGGCTTGTACATGCCCATGCGTTCAGATTGTATGTATGGCGCAACAGGTCCGCCTATATCCGGGCCTTCGTCGTGCTCGAGATGGCACTCAGCTAGAGTTTTGTATATGACATCGGTTGCACCTTCAACAAGTCTGCCCTGGTCGGTGTCCTCAATTCTTAAGATGAACTTTCCGCCTTCGTGGCGTGCAATAAGATAAGTGTAAAGCGCAGTACGCAGGTTGCCTACGTGCATATAGCCTGTCGGTGACGGCGCAAATCTTGTACGGACTTCCATTGACATCTCCTGATTAAACATAATTTTTCTTATATATTCTAAAGTAAAGAGTTGCCAAGGTCAACTTATTTTGTTAGAATAATTTGGATTGTTTTACGGAGGCATCGTATGGATACAGAAAAAAAAGTAATGTTTTCGGGAATTCAGCCCTCGGGTGATTTGCATCTGGGAAATTATCTCGGTGCTATAAAAAACTGGGTTGAACTTTCAAATGAATATACATGTTATTACTGCATAGTAGACGAGCACGCAATAACTGTGCGTCAGAATCCTGCAGAGTTAAGGCGCCGCTCAACAGCGCAGCTTGCGCAATATATAGCCTGCGGACTTGACCCAAAGGTCAATACGCTTTTTATACAGAGTCATGTACATGAACATGCAGAACTCGGCTGGATACTCAACTGCCATACACAGTTTGGAGAACTCAGCCGCATGACGCAGTTTAAGGATAAAAGCGCAAAACATGCAGACAATATTACGGGAGGCCTTTTCACATACCCGACCCTTATGGCTGCGGACATTCTCCTTTATAATGCCCACTATGTGCCGGTAGGAGCAGACCAGAAGCAGCATGTTGAGCTGACAAGAGATGTTGCAATAAGATTTAATAACCTCTACGGCGAGACATTCGTTGTTCCCGAGCCTTATATACCAAAGGTCGGCGCAAGGATTATGAGCCTTTCAAATCCCACGGGGAAAATGAGCAAATCAGATCCGAACGGCTGTGTATTCCTTATGGATTCGCCCGAGGAAATAGCAAGAAAATTCAAGCGCGCAATCACAGACTCAGATACAGAGCACTGCGTAAGATATGCACCCGATGAAAAGCCGGGAGTATCCAATCTTATGAGCATATACTCATCCGTTACAGGGAAAACCTATGAAGAGATAGAAAAGGAATTTGATGGTTCCGGATACGGAGTATTCAAACCTGCTGTTGGTGAGGCTGTCATTGAGGCACTTCGGCCCATAAGGGAAGAAGCTGAGCGCATGACAAAAGACAAGGAATATCTTAAAACCATCTATGCAGAAGGCGCTGAAAGAGCTTCCTTCGTTGCAAGAAAAACATTAAGAAAGGTCGCAAAGAGAGTCGGCTTTGTAGAAAAGCCGTTCTAAAGGGGACTTATGGTATTTTACAGTTTACCCGAGTGGCTGAGGCTTGTCTTGTCAATTGTTACCGCGGCTCTTATTTCGCTGGTGTTTACGCCGGTTGTTATGAGATTTGCGGTGTCAATCGGCGCGATAGATATGCCCGGAAAACGCCACATTCATAAAAATCCCACGCCTCGAATGGGAGGAATTGCTATCGTAACGGCATTCCTTATTTCCGTTATTGTGTACAGCAAAGTCTCAGAACCTGTGTGTGGAATACTTATTGGTACCCTGATTATTGCGATTATGGGTGCAATAGACGATAAATATAATCTCAACGCATGGATTAAACTAGCCATACAGATTATAGCTGCAGTTGTTGCAACACGTTTCGGAGTCGTGTTTGACGGAATTACAAATCCGTTTTCAACATCAATGAGCGGAACAACCGTTTTTATTGGTGATAATCTTGCAACAATCCTAACGATATGCTGGATAATAGGATGCACAAATGCAGTTAACCTTATAGACGGACTCGATGGACTGGCATGCGGAATTTCGGCTATAAGCGCACTTACCATGATGATAGTATCTTTAATGGTTTCAGATATTAACGTCACGGTAATTCTTGCCTGCGTTCTCGGAGCATGCTTAGGATTTTTACCGTACAATCTGCATCCCGCAAAAATATTTATGGGTGATGTAGGCTCTCAAAGCCTCGGATTTATACTGGCAACAGCTTCAACGCTTGGACTTTTTAAACTCCATGCAGCAATTACCTTCTTAGTGCCGCTGCTTGCGCTGGCGGTTCCTCTTAGCGACACGATTTTTGCAATAGTCAGACGCCTTTTAAAAGGCCAGAGCCCATTTAAAGCAGACAAGGGGCATTTTCATCACAGACTGCTGGCACTTGGAATGACACAGCAGCAGGTTGTAGCCGTTCTTTATGCAATTACAGGAATAATGGGTCTTATTTCAGTCCTTATGACCGGGTCAAGTCCGGTCCTTAAGATAGCATGTGTTGTAATTGTCATTATTATTACCATTTCAATGTGGATATTTGTTATCCGCAAAGTACCGGAGAAAAATGAAGACAGTTACTCAAGTACGGAGCCCGATGTAAAAATCTACGACAAGGATAAGGATTAAATTTTATGAGAAATCTTAAACTTAATTACAAAAGAACTTGTCTCATAGGCTTTGCTTTTTTCGGAATACTGCTGCTATGGCAGGTCTATGACTCATGGTGTCCCACATTCCTTACAGATATCTTCGCAAGATGGATGTATGGAATATCCTCTGCAGAACTCAAAGCCGGAGATCCTGACAAAATACTTAACGTACAATGGATAGTCGGTATAATAATGGCCTGTGATAATCTTGCAGCATTGATACTCCTTCCAATTTTCGGAAGACTGTCAGATAAAACAGTTACCCCCATAGGTAAACGTATGCCGTATATTCTTATAGGAACCTTCGTTGCTGCAATAGCGTTCCCATTTGTACCGCTTTTCTTCCATAAGAACAACATAGTCGGTATGGTAATCATGATGGCGATTGTTCTCATATTCATGATGATGTACAGAAATCCCGCAGTTGCACTTATGCCGGATATAACTCCAAAGCCCTTAAGAGCCAAAGCAAACGGAATCATAAATATAATGGGATATCTTGGCGGCGCAGCAGCTACAGTTCTTGGAATATTCTTAAAGCTTTCAGATTATATAAACTCACCGGATAATGCGAGAAATGTCTGGACAATTGAACTTCCTTTCATCATTGCATCAATCCTCATGGTAATATCCGCACTTGTTCTTTTTGCAACTATTAAGGAAAATAAAATTGCAGAAGAAATAAAAGAGGACATGGAAGAAGGCGAGCGTCAGGCAGCTGTTGAGACACCGATTGAGGATGATAAGCCATTAAGCGGTGCCAACAAAAAGATGCTTCTTGCAATTCTTGCAGCTGAATTTCTCTGGTTTATGGCAGATAACTCTGTCGGAACTTACATAGGAAACTATGTTATCTATTACCTCAACTCCGTATCTTCCGCAACGATGATTCTCACGATTATAGGAGGCCTTGCATCTGTTATAGGCTTTGCAACCGCCGGAGGCATTGCGGAAAAAATAGGACGCAAATGGACAATTTCCATAGGACTTGGAATAACGGTTATCTCATATATAGTAATGTGCTTTGCAGCTCCGACTCTTAAAGTGACCGGAACAAACGGAGAATATGCATTCCCTGTAATACTCTATGCAGTATGGGTAATAAAAGGCTACGGCATGGCACTTGTTCACAACTGCTCATTCCCGATGGTCGTTGAGCTCAGCTCTTCAAAGACAATAGGAAAATTCACAGGTTACTACTACACAGCTTCAATGTCAGCACAGACTGTTACGCCTATTCTCCTTGGACTCATATTCACAAAGACCGGTGCATGGAAGGCTTTGCCTGTGTACGCAATGATTCTTACAATCCTTTCCTTTGCAGTATTTACCTCACTTGTTAAGAATATAATTGCGAAGAAAGTTGACAACGTAAAGGGCCTTGAGGCTTTAGGCGCAGATGATTAATTTCTCTACTTATTTATATTAGGATATAGTCGAGAGTTAAAAAACTTCTCCTGAAGCTATCGGCAGCAGGACAGATACAGATAATATCAAAGCATAGATCTAAAAAAGGAGCAGAATATTCTGCTCCTTTTTTAGATATCAATAAGAAGTGCAAACATAAAGTTTCGATAAGCGGATAAAGAAAATTATAAGCAGAATTTGCTAAAAAACAGGGTTACAGGATACTTTGCTTTTTTCGCAAATTCTATTTTAGATAGAATTGTTAAAAAATTCACAAAAATACGGGAAAATCCTGTCAGTATTTTGACATAGTGTTGCCACATTGTAACTTGTATCGGCTGAGCGCATGATATACAATATTATGTGGTTAAATCTATAAATCAAAACTTAGAATAGGAGGTGTAGTACATGTCCTTTGAAGCTATAACAAGCATTGCCAAAGCAGAGGAAGAAGCAAAAAGAACCGTCGAACAGGCCTATGTTCAAGCGAGAGAACTGATAGCTAAAGCCGAAAGCGAAGGCAAGGCATCGGTAGATAATGCTCTGAAAAGGGCGGAAGACGAACTGTCCATACTAAAAGAAAAAGCAGAAAAGAAGTCTGCAGAAGATATTGACAGGTTTGCCGATGAAATAGGGCAGCAGAAGGAGAACCTTTTAAAAACTGCCGAGGCCAGGCTTGATAAAGCGGCAACTCTTGTTGTTGAAAGGATAGTGAACGGCTAAATTATGGCAATTTTAAAAATGAAGCGCCTTACCTTAGCGGTTGTACGGTCCCAGAAGAAAGAGCTGCTCAAAGAACTGATACAGTATGGATGTGTTGAGTTTTCAACTATAGACGGTGTAATTACCGGATCTGAAATTGAGACTCTTGTCAAGAGCGAAGGCTCAAAACTGTCGCTGTATAAACAGCAGCAGCAAAGTCTTGCACATGCTGTAGAAATTCTAAATAAGTATGTACCTGTCAAAAGCAAACTATTAAGTGCCAAGCCTGAAAAAGCAGGCAGCGAATTCTTGAGCGAGGATGGACTGGATAAAGCCCTTGAAGACGCCCAGTCTATTGAAAGTGCTGATGATCGCATCAAGAGAATCGGTGCCGAGGTAAGCAGACAAAAGGGAATAATCGAATCGCTTTCTGCGTGGAGTGCATTTGATATGGACCTTGAATGCGAAGGAACATCATATGCATCCATCCAGCTTGCAACGATTCCCTCAGCAATAAGCCTTGATAATGTAGATGCATCCATTGCTTCTGCAAGCGAAGAGGCGGAGCTTTTCAGAATAAATGAAGACAAAGCTCTTCATTATGTGGCGCTTGTGTGCTTAAAAGATGACCTTTCAAAGGTGCAGGAAGCATTAAGACCCTATGGATATTCACCATGGAGTATAGCCGGCCTTTCCGGCACACCTAAGCAGGCTCTTTTAAAGAGTGAAGAAGAGATTAAAAAGCTCGAAAACGAAAAGACAGAGTGCGAGGCATATATTACGCAAAGCGCATCTCTTCGCGACGATCTGAAATTTGCCTGTGACAGACTGAGCGCAAAAGTTTCAATGTCTGAGGCAGAGGAGAAACTCTTCGGAACCGAAACAACAGTTATGATGCAGGGCTATCTCCCTGAAGAGAACGAGCAGGAGATAGTAAAGGTATTTGAAAAGTACGATTGTGCTTACGAGCTGAGCGAACCCAGCGAGGAAGAATATGCCGACGTTCCGGTACAGCTTAAAAACAATAAAATAACATCTGCTCTTAACATGGTTACCAACATGTACGCGCTTCCGCTTTACGGAACCGTGGACCCGAACCCGCTGATGGCACCGTTTTTCATACTGTTCTACGGACTTATGATGGCAGATATAGGCTACGGAATAATCATGATAGCGGCAGCAATTGTTGCCCTTAAGATGATAAAACCGAGAGAGGGTGCACTTTCACTGTGCAGACTTCTTCTGTGGTGCGGTGTATCAACACTTATATGCGGAATATTGACAGGCGGATTTTTCTCAGACGTTCTTTATCAGCTGGTACATGTAATAAATCCGGACAGCACCTGGGAAGGACTCCCGTCACTTTTCAGCCCGACAAAGGACAGCAACCTTGTTCTTTACGGCTCAATGGTACTTGGTGCTCTGCATCTCAATACAGGTCTTGTTATTTCATTTATACAGAAAGTCAAGGCAGGACATCTTTCAGATGCAATCTGGTACGAAGGCGCTCTCTGGGCAGTGCTTATAACTGCAATCCTGGCACTTGTTTTCAAGGTGGGATTCATAGGCGGTATACCGGTTCTTTTAATAGCTGCAGTGCTTATGCTCTTAATCGGGCAGGGACGCGGCAAGAAGGGATTCGGAAAGGTAACAGCTGCATTTGCTGCAATCTACAACGAATCGACCGGATGGTTCGGAGATGTACTTTCATATGCACGTATTATGGCTCTTATGCTTGCAGGCGGAGTTGTCGGACAGGTTTTCAATACTGTTGCGATAATGCCGATGAAGTCAAGCGGGGTGAATGTTTTAACAGTTCTTGCATTTATAATAATATTCCTTTTTGGTCATGCAATGAACTTTGCTCTGAACATACTCGGATGTTACGTGCACGATTTGAGACTGCAGTGTCTTGAATACTTCAATAAATTCTATGAGGCGGGCGGAAAGCCTTTCAAGCCTCTTAAAATCAAAGGTAAATACATTAATGTGGAGGAATAAATAATGGAATTTTTAGAGACAATAGGTGGAAACGCACTTGCACTGCTCGGCGCCGCTCTTGCAGCGTTCCTTGCATGTGTAGGCTCAGCAAAAGGCACAGGAATTACAGGTGAAGCAGGCGCAGGCCTTGTTTCAGAAGACCCCAGCAAATTCGGTTCAGCTCTTATTCTTCAGGTTATCCCGGGAACACAGGGACTTTACGGCTTCGTTATTTTCTTCCTGGCATATGGAAAAATTACAGGCGATCTTACAGTTGCACAGGGTATGCAGTTCATCGCAGCATGTCTCCCGATAGGTATCGGCGGACTCCTCAGCGCAATTGCACAGGGCAAAGTTGCAGCAGCATCAATCAACATTCTTGCAAAGAAACCCGATGACTGGTCAAAGGGTATGATCATGTGCATCATCGTTGAGTTCTACGCAATCCTCTGCCTGCTTGCAAGCTTCCTTATGCTCAACTCAATTCAGCTGTAATTAAAAACTAAAGCAATAAAGGTAAAAGGTAAAATATATGAAAGGCACTGAAAAAATAATCGCACATATTGAGGCCGACGCAAAAGCACAGGCAGATGCGGTCCTGGAAGATGCGAAAAAGCAGTGCGCGGAAATAATTGCGGATTATAAAAACAAAGCAGACGCATCTTATGAAAATAAAATGGCTGTTGGCAAACGCTCACAGGATGAACTCGTCGACAGCCGTGACCGCATAGCTCACATGGAGTCGAAAAAAGAGATCCTTGCCCTCAAGCAGGAGATGGTTGCAAAGAGCTTTGCGCTTGCCGCAAAGAAGATAGCTTCTCTTCCGGATGAAAAGTATGCTGAATTTCTTGTAGATTTAACAGCAAAATCTTCATCAAGCAAGGATGAACAGGTCGTGTTCAATGCATCCGACAAAGAAAAGTTCGGAAAAGCGGTAATCGATGCCGTAAATGAAAAAATAGGCGGCAGTCTTACCCTTTCGGATGAAACCGGCGACTTTTCAGGCGGCGTAATTCTTAAACGCGGTGCAGTTGAAGTTAACAACACACTTGATCTTTTGATAGATCTTAAAAAGAGCGAAATGTCTGCAGAGCTTGCAAAGCTTTTGTTTGAGTAATCCCCGACAGGAGGAAACATGCTTAAAAATAGAGAAGCGTATCTTTGCCTGTCAGCCATGCTCCGTGCACGCGAAGTAAAGCTTTTAAGCAACGAGCGGTGTGAAAGAATGCTTGAAGCACCCACATTTGAAGATGCGGCAAAACTTCTTACAGACTGCGGATATGAAGATATGTCCAAAATGGGTGTGAAAGAGATAGAAAAATCCCTTTCTGACCACAAGGCCGAAATATTTCATGAACTTGAAAATATTGTACCGGATAAGGAGATCCTGGATATTTTCAAAGTGAAATATGATTATCACAATGCAAAAGTAATTTTAAAGTCGCAGTCCACATCATCTGATGCCGACTATCTTCTGTCGGATTCAGGAAGAATACCCGGTATGCAGCTTAAATCTCTGTATCTCGATGAGAAATACTCATCAATGCCAGGAAAACTGGGGCAGGCAATGGAAAATGCTGCAAGCGTTTTTTCTAGAACTACCAACCCACAGTCCATGGATTTTGAACTCGACAGAAGTTATCTCGGAGAAGTCCTGGATATGGCAAAAGATACCGGAAACGCATTTGCTGAAGGGTATGCAAAAATCCTTATAGATTCGGCAAACTTAAAGGCAGCTGTCAGAACAATGCGTATGGGAAAGGACAATGACTTTTTAAAGACGGTCCTTATTAAAGGCGGAGATGTCGACCCTGACAGAATTCTTCTTTGTCAGGACAAGGATTCACTTGTGCAGCTTTATGCTCACTCCGTACTTGAAAATGCATCTGTTCTCGGCGGAGAGGCTATAGAAGGCGGACCGCTTACAGGATTTGAACTTGCATGCGATAATGCTGTAAATACATATCTTTCAAATGCAAAGCTTGTAAGTTATGGCTCTGAGCCGCTGACAGCATATCTTGCAGCTCTCGAGAGCGAAATAACGGCTGTAAGAATGATACTTACCGGAAGACTTTCCGGAGTAAAGAGCGAAATTCTCAAGGAAAGGCTGCGTGATATGTATGCTTAAAATTGCAGTTATAGGCGGCCGTGAAACGGTGCTGGGATTTAGAGCACTCGGCCTTGATGATTTTCCGGCAGCGGATGCAGCCGAGGCAAGGCAGATTTTTAAGTCCATAACGGGCGAAGAATCTGAATACGCAATAATATATATTGAAGAAAACCTCGCGCAGGAACTTGCGCACGATATTGATAAATTCAAGGACAGCCCGACACCGGCAATTATTCTTATACCCGGCAGAGACGGCTCCACAGGCATGGGACTTGCGGCACTTAAAGCTGCAGTTGAAAGAGCTGTGGGAACAAATCTCCTTGAAGACTGAGAGGTAAATTAATGGGTATAGTAACTAAAGTATCAGGACCGCTGGTTGTTGCAAAGGGACTGAGCGATGCAAACGTCAGTGACGTTGTCAGAGTCGGCTCCCAGCACCTTATAGGCGAGATTCTGAACATGACAGGTGACAGTGCATCCATTCAGGTCTATGAAGAGACATCAGGACTTGGACCGGGCGCAGAAGTTGTTACCACAGGTATGCCGATGAGCGTTGAGCTCGGACCCGGCATGCTCGATAATATTTACGACGGAATTCAGCGTCCTCTTCCCGAGATGCGCGCAATTTCCGGAGATCTTATTGCAAGAGGTATAGAAGCACCGGCTCTCAACCGCACAAAGAAATGGGATTTCGTCCCTGTTGCAAAGGTTGGAGACAAGCTATCTGCAGGTGATGTAATCGGAACTGTACAGGAAACTTCAGCAATACTTCATAAAATTATGGTACCATACCGTGTAAGCGGCGAACTTGTAAAAATTGAGAGCGGCGAGCATACGGTTGAAGAGACAGTAGCCGTAATTAAAGACGATAAGGGTCAAGAGCACAATCTTACAATGATCCAGCGCTGGCCTGTACGTATAGCAAGACCATATAAAAAGAAACTCGTTCCAAGCCGTCCGATGAACTCAGGACAGAGAATCATCGACACAATGTTCCCGATTGCCAAAGGCGGCACAGCTGCAGTTCCGGGACCTTTCGGTTCAGGCAAGACAGTTGTTCAGCACCAGCTGGCAAAATGGTCCGACGTTGATATAGTTATTTATATCGGCTGCGGCGAACGCGGAAACGAAATGACAGACGTTCTTATGGAGTTCCCTGAACTCAAAGACCCGAGAAACGGCGAACCCCTTATGAAGAGAACAGTTCTTATAGCAAACACATCAGATATGCCTGTTGCAGCTCGTGAAGCTTCTATTTATACAGGTATTACAATAGCTGAGTATTTCAGAGACATGGGATACGATGTTGCTGTTCTTGCAGACTCCACATCACGCTGGGCAGAAGCTCTTCGTGAAATGTCAGGACGTCTTGAGGAAATGCCCGGTGAAGAAGGATATCCTGCATACCTGGCATCACGTCTTGCACAGTTCTATGAGCGCGCAGGCGTTATAGAGTGCTTAGGAAGCGAGCAGAAACAGGGTTCAGTTACTGCAATCGGTGCTGTATCACCTCCGGGCGGAGATATCTCCGAGCCTGTTTCCCAGGCAACCATGAGAATAGTAAAGGTATTCTGGGCACTCGATTCATCACTTGCCTACGCAAGACACTTCCCGGCAATCAACTGGCTTACATCTTACTCACTTTATGTTGATACACTTGCTCCCTGGTACACTGAGCAGTTTAGTGAAAAGTATATGAAGAACCGCGACAAGGCAATGCATATACTTCAGGAAGAGAGTGAACTTCAGGAAATAGTAAGACTTGTCGGTCAGGACGCTCTTTCACCAAATGACCGTCTGACAATGGAAACGGCAAAAATGCTCCGTGAAGACTTCTTGCAGCAGAACGCATTCGTTACAGAAGATGCATACTCATCATACAAGAAGCAGTTCAGACTTATGGACATAATCTTAAAGTACGATGTGCTTTGCCGCGAAGCTCTTAAGAAGGACGCAGACATGGATGCACTCTTTGTAATTCCCGCCCGTGAAAAGATAGGCCGTGCAAAGATGGCAGACCCCAATGCATTTGATGAAGCATACGATACAATAGAAAAAGAAATGGAAGCACAGATCGAAGAAGTTACAATGGGAGGCAAAGCATGATTAAAGAATATAAATCAATAAAAGAAATAGCCAGCCCACTGATGATAGTCGATGGAGTCGAGGGCGTAACTTACGATGAACTCGGCGAGCTCGAGCTTCCAAACGGCGATGTGCGTCGCTGCAAAGTTCTTGAAGTTGAAGGAAACAAGGCTGTTGTACAGCTTTTCGAAGCTGCCCAGGGAATAAACCTTGCAGAGACTAAGGTCCGCTTCTTAGGCCATCCTCAGCAGCTCGCAGTTTCTGAAGACATGCTCGGTCGTGTATTTAACGGAATGGGCCTTCCAATTGACGGCGGTCCGGATATAATTCCCGATGCCTACATGGATATTAACGGCCTTCCAATGAACCCGGCAGCAAGAGCATACCCTGCAGAATTCATTCAGACAGGTGTTTCAACAATCGACGGACTAAATACTCTTGTCCGTGGACAGAAACTTCCTATATTTTCAGGCTCAGGTCTTCCCCATGCAGCCCTTGCAGCTCAGATAGCACGTCAGGCAAAGGTTTTAGGAGACAATGAGACATTCGCCGTTGTATTTGCAGCAATAGGTATTACCTTTGAAGAAAGCGAATACTTCATAAACGAATTCAAGCGTACAGGCGCAATTGAAAGAACAGTTGTATTTTCAAACCTTGCAAACGACCCGGCAGTTGAGCGTATAGCAACACCGCGTATGGCACTCACCGCTGCTGAGTATCTTGCATTTGAAAAGAATATGCAGGTTCTTGTAATACTTACAGATATTACAAACTACGCTGAAGCACTCCGTGAAGTTTCTGCAGCTAAGAAGGAAGTTCCGGGACGCCGCGGATATCCGGGATATCTCTACACTGACCTTGCAACACTTTATGAGCGTGCCGGAAGACGTTTGGGAAAGAGCGGCTCAATTACAATGATCCCGATTCTTACAATGCCTGAAGATGATAAGACACACCCGATTCCTGACCTTACAGGATACATTACAGAAGGACAGATAATCCTCAGCCGTGACCTTCACAGAAAAGGTATTGTTCCTCCTGTTGATGTTCTCCCAAGCCTTTCACGTCTTAAAGATAAAGGTATAGGCGAAGGCAAGACAAGAGAAGACCACGCAGGAACTATGAACCAGCTCTTTGCAGCCTACTCAAGAGGCAAGGATGCAAAAGAACTTATGACAATTCTCGGTGAGGCAGCTCTTAGCGATGATGACAAGCTCTTTGCAAAGTTTGCAGATGAGTTTGAAACACGCTATGTATCCCAGGGCAATGAGACTAACCGCTCAATTGAGGAAACACTCAACTTAGGCTGGGAGCTTTTAAGCATACTTCCCACAAGAGAATTAAAGCGTGTAAAGGTCGAATACATAGAGAAATATCTCCCGAAAAAGGAGGGATAAGGCGTGGCAAGCACCACTGTAACCCCGACCAGAATGGTGCTCAATCAGCTCAAAGGAAGGCTTAAGACCGCCCGCCGCGGACATAAGCTTTTAAAAGATAAGCGCGATGAGCTGATGCGCCAGTTTCTGGATATAATAAAACAGAATAAAGTACTGCGCGCAAAAGTTGAAGAGGGACTCACAGAAGCCTTTGCAGCTCAGCAGGTGGCATCATCCATAATGTCTCCCGAGATGCTTGAGCAGGCACTTCTCTGCCCGAGACAGAGCGTTGAGCTTACGATGAAATATAAGAATATCATGAGCGTAAACGTGCCTGAATACTCATTTAAAACCACAAACAACGATCCCTCCGAGATTTATCCCTACGGTTTTGCACAGACATCTGCAGAACTTGACGACTCACTTGAAAAACTTTCTTCCGTTTTTGAAGATATGCTGGAACTTGCACGTGTTGAAAAAACGATGCAGCTTCTTGCAGAAGAGATTGAAAAAACAAGAAGACGTGTAAATGCTCTTGAGTATGTCATGATTCCGGACCTTGAGAAGAATATTAAGTACATATCCATGAAACTCGAGGAAAACGAGAACTCCACCAAGGTAAGACTGCTTAAGGTAAAGGATATGGTGCTTGAAAAGGCCCATAACTATTCATAAGCAAAACCCAATGATTTCTAAGGAGGCACCATGAAAAAATTATTAAGCATTATCCTTGCGCTTGTTATGATTGCAGGACTTTTGCCATGTGCATTTGCAGAAGAAATAGATACAGGCGCGCAGATTTCCGGCACAGGAACAGAAAATTTCGAGTATACCATTACCGAGGTTAACGGCAAAGATACCTCATTAACTATAACCGATGAAATTACAGTTGAGGTCGACACTCCATCTGAAAAATACCCCGGATATTCCGAAATAGAAGTTAAGGATAATGGTGAAACAGTTGCCGAAGGTACCATTGACCTTGATAAAGAGGCAGTAATTGAAGAGGAAAACGGCAAGAAAGACTATGTTGTTGCACTTGATGAAGATATGCAGTCTTGTGCATGCGAACATGTTTGGGAACTTGAGACGGACCAGCCTAAAGTGTACACAGTCGATCCTACATGTGCCGAGACCGGATATAAGTATTATAAATGCACAAAATGCGGTTCAATTCAGGTAACGGAAGTTATTCCCGCAACAGGTGAACACAACTACGACGCGAACAACAAATGTACCGTATGTAATTATGTAAAAGATGCCGAGACTGTAGAAATCAAAAGCTTTGAAGGTCAGATAAAAGGTGAGGGAAGCGCAAAGTTTTCCTACGACAACGGAACTCTTACCTTCTCCGATGGTGCAATCCCCGATTATACAGTTACAGTTACAGATACGAATAAAACTACAGCTGATGATACACATACAGCAGATACCACTACCACTTCCGATGAGGTAACAGTTGCTGTGCCCGAGGTAAGACCATGGGAACCCTTTGCTGACAGCATAGTTGCAGTATTTATAAAAGATACTGTTACAAGAATCGGTGATTTTGCTCTTGCTTTTATGGATAACCTCACATCAGTATTCATAGAAGAGAAAAAGGATACCCAGATCGAGATAGGCGATTTCGCATTTGCAGGAGATGAAAATCTCACAGATGTAAATATTGTCGGTAAAGAGCCGAAATATGACGATGCGGCAAAAGCTGAAGTTACCTACACAAACGACTCCGGAAAAAGAGTTGAAGAAAAGGGCACAACTGCATACTTCGGCGATGGAACAGTCAGCATAGATCCCGGCTGCAGAACACCTGAAAAGGAAAAGAAAAACTATGCTGTAAAGGCAGTTGATGCTACAATCAACGTCGGATGCTGCCATACAGGAGTAGTTTTAATAAAGGGATATGCTCCGACTGAGAAAAACTGCGGACTTACTGACGGATACTACTGCAAGGACTGCAACACCTGGACACAGTATCAGCAGATTATTCTCCCCAACGGAAAAGCTGAGAACGGAAAATACAAGTTCACAGATTTTAAGGACCTGAAAGGTATTCCGGAAATTCTTAAAGACGACGAGAAGTACGATACTTTAGATGAGTTTGAAAAGCTCAAAAAGGACTTCAAAGAAGCTCTTTCCAAAGAATTTGAAAAGAAATTCGACAAGGAAATGAAGGATACTCAGTATAAGATTTTCGATGTTACTGAAACTTCCGGAAAGAAAATAGAAGGAAAATACATAATCAATGTTCCATACATTGCAGATTCAAGCTATGATTTCATAGTTTTGCAGCTTAAAGATGACGGAACATATGAAAAACTTGATACCTTCAAAACAAACAAGGGACTGCAGATAGAAACCGAAACTCTGATGCCGATTGGAGTTTGCTGCAACGTAAAATAATAGTATAATAAGGGCTGGCATTTAAAGTCAGCCCTTATTTCGGTTAATAAAAAGAATTAAAAAGGACAGAATATCTTTGCATATGCAGGAATTTAAAGAAAAAACAAGTGAATCTGAAAATCTTCAGCAGAGCGAGCAAATCAGAGCTTATCATCTGCTGACAGATAAATATGACAGTATTTATTACTGCGATATAGAAAAAGACGAGTGCATAAATATCTGCAAAGATAAAAGCGAAGAAGCAGCCTTCGAAAAGACAAGCGCAATGCTTAATCAGTATGCACTTTCTGTAGTAAGTGAGGACAAAAGCATTATTTTTACGCTTGCGCAGAATTTAAGGGCGGTTCTTGAAGAAAATGAAGGAAAATATAAGGCTGCTTTCAGAAGATATAATGACAATGGTGAAATCAGATATTTTGAGATTTCAATAACTGAGGATAAAAATGACAGCAACAAAGCAGTAATTGCTTTTAAAAATATACATAAAAGCGGAATGCTCCGCAGGCGTCAGAAAGAAATAATAGCGGGCTTTGCATCAGAGTATGTAAGACTTTTTCTCGTTAATCTTGATGATGACAGTTATGCAGAGTATGTAAACTTTGAAAATACGGATGAGTTAAACGGAATATTCGAAGAAAGATCCTGCTTTTCAGATGCAATGAAAAAATATTTAGAACAGTTTGTGCATCCGGATGATAAGGACAGAATGTACTCGTATCTCGATTATGATTTTGTTAAATCGATACTCAATAAAAAAAGAAATGACCGCATACTTTACCGCAGAAATTGCGGTGGAGAGTGGAAGTGGTTTGAGCAGAATATTATAAAAATTGAAGACTACGGAGATGTACACGAGATAGTAATAGGCTTTGCAATGCGTGATGAGGAAATACAAAGGGAACTTTCACAAAAAGCAAAACTAAAGCAGAACCTCGAAATAATTGAGGCATTGGCAGCTGACTACAGCTCCGTTTATCTTATAGATATTGAAAAAGATAAAGTCGAACCGTACACAATGAACAGCGAAACAAAACACAAAATGTCTGAAGTTTTCAGCAAGAGCAGCAATTACACCGAGGCATTTGAGTCATATGTTAATCATTTCGTGTATGAACCCGACAGAAAAATGATGATTGACAGCGGTGATAAAACAAACATCATCTCAAGACTCAGCCAAAGTCAGAGCTTTTCTGTTGTTTACAGGGGAATGCAAAACGGTGAAATCGTATTTTGCGAAATGAAATACGTTAAGACGGGAAATAAAGATGACATAAAAGATGTAGCTCTGGGTTTCGCTTATAAAGATGAGGAAATCATGAGACAGTACTTAAATGAAAGACTGTACTCAGAATATATTTCCGCCTTCATGGTCAATTTAAGAGAAGACAAATACAGAATATATAAACAGCCTGAAACAACATTTGCCATGAACAGAAGAGATCGCATATGGAGTCAGGCGATGGCAAGCTTTGCTTCAGAGTGTGACCCTGAATATTATGAGCTTATAAAAAACATAGGAACACCGGAATTCCTGAGACAAGAACTTGCCGATGTCGACAGGCGTGAATACCTGTACAGAAATAGGTTCTCTTCAAATCCATGGAGAAGAGCTGTTGTAATGGTACTTGACCGCGAAGATGGAGTTCCCTGCGATATAATCGTTACTTTTACTGAGATAGATGACTATCAGGCAAAGATAGAAGATCAGAAAAGACAGCTTGAATTACAAAGACAGCAGCTTGAGCAGGCATTATCCCTTGCTCAAAGTGCAAACCGCGCTAAAACAACATTTTTAAATAATATGTCCCATGATATACGAACTCCGATGAATGCAATAATTGGCTTTACAGAGCTTGCATCGAGACATATAGATAATCCTGAGCAGGTACAGGATTTTCTTTCCAAAATATCCAAGTCTTCAGAGCATCTTTTGTCCCTTATAAATGATGTGCTGGATATGAGCCGCATAGAATCAGGAAAAATGCAGATTGAAGTAAACGATGAAAATCTTTCAGATATTATCCATGGACTCAGCAGCATTATAGCGGCGGATGTAAGAAAGAAAAATATTGATTTCACAATAGATATATCTGAAGTAAGTGATGAAAATATAGTGTGCGACAAGCTCCGCCTTAACCAGGTTCTTCTGAACATTCTTTCAAATGCAGTGAAGTTCACTCCGGACAGCGGAAAAGTTATGATGAAAATAAGTGAGAAGGCTTCAGATAAAAAAGATACGGCAATTTTTGAATTCATCATAAAAGATACCGGTATCGGCATGAGCCGGGAATTTATAAAAAAAGTATATGACCCATTCACCCGCGTGAAATCCAGCACTATTTCCGGTATTCAGGGCACAGGTCTTGGAATGACAATAACCAAGAATATAGTTGAAATGATGCATGGCGATATAGATGTCGAAAGCGAAGAGGGAAAGGGAACAACGGTAACGGTTAATCTGGAATTCCCAATAAAGGAAACAGAAAATGTCAATGATACATTTAGAGGGATAAAAACACTTGTCGATATAAAAGACGAAGAATTTGAAACTTACATATCCAATATGCTCGGGAAAATGGGAATGTGTGTATCATTATACAAAGGTGAAATTACGCCCCAATGCATGCCCGATGTAATTATCGTGGAAAATGCGCCGGATGACCTTGACCGGATTGCAAGTATATCCGGCAAAGATATACCGATAATAGCGATTGTTTCAGATTCCATGTCATATAAGGACAACAAAGAAGAAACATCAAATATCAAAGCAATTTTGAATAAACCGGTCTTCAAGCTTGATATTATTGAGGCACTATCAAAATGTGTCGGCAAAAATATTTCCGCAATGGTACATGAAGAGGAAATGTACAAGGAAATATTTTCAGGTAAAAAGGTACTGCTTGTTGAGGATAACGAGCTTAATCGGGAAATTGCAAATGATATACTTATTGAAAACGGCTTTGAGGTAACAAATGCTGTAAACGGCCTCGATGCGCTGCAAAAGATTAAAAACGCAACAGAGGGGCAGTTCGATATAGTGCTTATGGATATTCAGATGCCGGTTATGGACGGATATGAGGCCACAAAAGAGATACGTGCGCTCAATACGAAAATATCCACTATACCGATAATTGCGATGACAGCCAATGCTTTTGAAGAAGACAGACAAAATGCACTTCGTGCCGGCATGAATGACCATATTGCAAAACCGATAGATATTAAAAAGCTTAACGATACACTGAAAAAATATATATAAGCAAAATTAAGCAGCTGCTGGCGCGCAATATACGAAGGCCGGCAGCTGCTTTTAAAATATATTATGAATAAAAAAGTTTGGAAATCATTTGCGAAGTCGCCCTAAAATTTCGGATTTTATTAAAAATTCACGCTGATTATTCCGAAAAATTGTAGATCCACATGTCAAATGACATGTGGATCTACGGCTGTTATTATAAACAGATTCTCTTGGGGGATTATCTGTTGTCTGCATAAAGAGCTTTGAAAGCTTCTGCTTCACGCTCTACAGACTTTCTGAGCTGACGCTCCTCGTTTTTGTAAATACGCTGCGCAGCATGTTTTTCGTGGTGAATTTCGTTCTTCATTTTCTTTAAATCGCTCATTTATATTTCCTCCAATTAATAAAAATCAAAATCGTGTTATCTAGTAACGAAAACAAGATAACACGATTATAAAGACTTGTCAACAGTTTTCTCAAATTATTTATTGTGATTTTGTGAATTATATGTTAACATATAGTCAAAGAAATATAATGGAGGACTAAGATGGATTCAGAGAACATTCAAATACTGGAAAAAACAACAATGCTTATAACAAATCACAGACTTCCCAGATGGAATGAACTGCCTGATTTGGATATCTATATGGACCAGGTAATTTCACTAATTTCAAGATATTTTGAGGGATATCCGGGCTGTGATGAAAAAGGAATAACATCATCGATGGTAAATAACTACGTAAAGCAGCAAATTATACCACCTCCTAAGAACAAAAAATACAACAGAATTCACCTGGCGTATCTTATTATTATTTGTATTATGAAAAATATTATGCCAATAGGATTGGTTGGGCAGGTCCTTCAGCAGAAAACTGAATCAGAGACGGATTATGAGAAATTGTATAACAGGTTCTGCGATTATTTTGAAAGCAGTGCAACTGCGGTTGCTGAATCTGTAAAAGAACTGTCGGATAATAATGTCAGCTTCACGGATATAATATTCAGCTCAGCGTTGAGAGCTCACGCCGAGCAGACTGTCGTTCTCGGTCTTTTAAAGGAATCGTCCGACAAATAGACAGTCATTAAATAAAGACAAAAACGGCATAGTCGGGTAAACAAATACCGGACTATGCCGCAGTAATTTCAATATAGGGATATCAAGCTTCGAGAACAAATTTTTTCATCGACTCGGGACAATTCTCGATATCTGCAGAAACGGAAATAACGAATTCTATATTCTCTTTTGCAGAGAACATTTCAAGCCAGTCCATAAATGAGGGAAGTTCTTCATCGGAGCTGCCTTTAACGAGCTTGAAGAAATTATCTATGAAAATATGAGTTATATCGTAGTTCCCTGCATGAAGTCCTGAAAGAAAACCTTTAAGAACAGCAAATGAGGAAACACCATATTCTCCTGCATCGATAAGCCTTGCTTTATAAGGAATATCGTAGGTGAGTTTCTTTTCTTTTTCTATAACGACGACATCGCCGGTTGCTGAATTGACGGCCTCAGTAACAAGATCTACGAGCTTTTTGGTTTTGCCCGAGCCTTTGAGGCCCATAATTATTTTGACTATTTCAATCGCCTCCTGTATAAAAATAGCTTTTATAGATTTTATCATAACATATGTGATATAATTATTCAAATGATTAAATACAATGCTGGAAAATGTGATATAGCTGTAGTCGGCGCAGGCCATGCCGGTATAGAGGCTTCTCTTGCCGCAGCACGCCTGGGTCTTGACACAATATGCTTTACTGTAAACCTTGATACGGTCGGAAACATGCCCTGTAACCCCGCAATAGGAGGCACGGGAAAGGGTCATCTGGTTCGTGAACTTGATGCACTCGGCGGGGAAATGGCTAAGGCTGCAGACAAGGCATGCATTCAGTACAGAATGCTGAATTTGGGAAAGGGGCCTGCGGTTCATTCACTGCGCGCGCAGGCCGACAGACGAAAATACCAGGAGGTAATGAAGCAGACCCTCGAACTCCAGGAAAACCTGAGAGTCAAGCAGGCAGAGGTAGTGGATATAGGGGTCGAAGACGGACGTGTTGTGAACGTAGTTACGCATACAGGCGCGACATATGAGTGCAAAGCGGTAATACTTGCAACCGGTACATACCTTGCAGGACGAACCATAATCGGAGAGCTTATAAAGGACAGCGGACCCGATGGACTTGCACCGGCAATACCTCTTGCATCAAGGCTTTCGGATTTGGGGCTTGAAATGAGACGCTTCAAAACCGGCACACCTCCGAGAATAAATAAGAGGACTGTGGACTTTTCAAAGATGGAACTGCAGGCCGGGGATGAAAATATTGAGCCGTTTTCATTTTCAACACTTGTGGTGCCGAGAAATGAGGCAGTCTGCTACCTGACATATACCAATGAGGAAACTCATAAGATAATAAGGGATAATCTTGACAGAAGCCCCATATATTCAGGCGTTATAGAAGGGATAGGGCCGAGGTACTGCCCGTCGATTGAGACAAAGGTGATGACTTTCAAGGACAAAAAACGTCATCAGCTCTTTGTCGAGCCTATGGGACTAAATACAGAAGAGCTCTATATCCAGGGATTTTCGTCGTCGCTTCCTGAAGAAGTTCAGGTGAAGATGCTGCACACAATTCCCGGCCTTGAGCATGCAGAGATGACAAGACCTGCATATGCCATAGAGTACGACTGCATAAATCCACTTGAACTTTATCCGACTCTTGAATGCAAAAAAATAGCAGGACTTTACGGAGCAGGACAGTTCAATGGTTCATCAGGATATGAAGAGGCGGCTGTGCAGGGCTTTGTAGCAGGAGTTAATGCAGCACTTAAAATCTTAGGCAGGGAAGAGCTTATTTTAAAGCGCAGTGACGGATATATAGGGACACTTATAGATGACCTTGTTACAAAAGGCACAAACGAGCCCTACAGAATGATGACATCGAGATCTGAGTACAGGCTTCTTCACCGCCAGGATAATGCAGACGAGAGACTTTCAGAGATTGGCCTTAAAATAGGGCTCGTTTCAAAAGAGCGTTACACGGCGGTTGAGGAAAAATACGAACTTGTAGCAAAAGAAGTTGAAAGACTTGAACATACCCATGTCGGACCGACAGATGAAATAAATAAAATGCTTGAGGAAAAAGGTACTGCGGCGCTTTTGAGCGGGGCATCCCTTGCAGATATAATCCGCCGTCCTCAGGTAAGCTACGATGACACAGCTCCCTTTGATAAATCCAGGACTGAACTTGACCGCATGATAATAAACGAGGTGGAGATAGACCTCAAGTATGAAGGCTACATAAAAAGACAACTTAAGCAGATTGAAGAATTCACAAAGCTTGAAAGCAGACCCATACCAAAAGATATTGATTATGATGACGTGGTAGGGCTCAGAATTGAAGCAAGGGAGAAACTCAAAGAGATATTGCCTGAAAACTTTGGGCGCGCAAGCAGAATATCCGGTGTTTCTCCGGCAGATGTAACAGTTTTGATGATTTATATGGAGCAAAAAAAATGAGTACAGTTGCACTTGGGTTTTCCGGAGGAGTGGACTCAGCTGTATCCGCGGCACTTCTTCTTAAAGAGGGATATGATGTCAAAGGCATATTTTTAGATAACGGAAGCGGAAGCGAAGATGCAGTAAAAACAGCAGAGGTTTTAAAAATCCCCCTTGAAATAATTGATGTAAAAGATCTGCTTGAAAGGGAAGTATGCCGGAAGTTTGAGCAGGCATATCTCAGAGGCGAAACACCGAATCCCTGCATAATATGCAATCCCTCTCTTAAGTTTCAAAAGCTTCTTGAGTTAGGATGCGACTATATAGCGACAGGACATTATGCAAGAGCAAAAAACGGTGCAATTTATAAAGGAAATGCTGAGAATGACCAGAGCTATATGCTCTGCCGTCTTACAAAAGAACAGGCATCAAAGCTTATTTTGCCTCTTGGAGAGTATCCCAAGACCAAAGTACGTGAAATGGCAAGAGAGCTTGGGCTGCCTGTTGCCGACAAGCCTGATAGTATGGAGATATGCTTTATACCGGATAAAGACTATATAGGATGGCTGAAAAAAAGAAATGCACTTCCCGGAAAAGGAGATCTTATTCTCCACGGTGAAGTGATTGGGCAACATGAAGGGATATTTGCATATACCGTCGGACAGAGATATCCTGGGCTTATAGACGGACATAAGATATATATTTCAAAAATCAATGCCGAACAAAACTCCATCGAGCTGTCGTTCTGGGACGATCTTTTCAAAACTGAGGTTTATGCAAGGGATTTCAGTTATCTTTGCGATATGCCGGATACATTTAAAGGAAGTGTAAGAGTCCGCCATACAAAATGGGAAAATCCTGCATGCACTGTGTATAAAGACGGCAATAATGTAAAAATAGTATGCGAAGAACCGGTCAGAGCTCCTGCAAACGGGCAGTCAGCTGTAATTTACCAAGAAGACAGACTTATAGGCGGAGGTTTTATTTCGCTTTAATAAGTGAGTGTGGAAGGAGGCAAAAACCTTGAGAAGAATACTGTCGCTCATAATCGTAATATTGATGTTATGTTGTATTATGCCTTTTTCCTTTGGTGAGGAATACGTAGGAGTTGAAAAGGTATATGTAGAAACATATCCAGACAAGAACTCAGGAAACGATCTGCCGAGAGTAGGACAGAGCATATCTGATTTTTATGCCAGTACAATAACGGGCGGCATAAGCGTACAGAACTGGACTTTAATAGATGAAGACGGCGTGACATGCTCATCAACAGTTGAGAATAAAAACTACAATCTATATATAAATGTAGTATCGAATATTTCAAATTATGTCTTTACTTCAAATACAAAGGCATATATAAACGGCGTATCTGCAACCATTACTCCGTCGGGTGACGGGCACGGCGCAACACTTTCAAGAAATATAAAGCCAAGTGTAATAGATCCGGTTATATATAAAAATCCGGGTGATGAAAACCACGATAAGGGTTCACCGTTTTCATTTACTGCGTCTGCCTCTCAGGTTTTTATGACATATCAGTGGTACATTATGAGTACCTATGGCGAGAAATATACACCGGAAGAACTCTCTGCAGCATATCCCGGGGTTGTATGTTCTGTAAAAGAGACAGGCTCAGGCAGTGTAAGACTTAATATTACAAATCCCTATGACGGGATGAACGGATGGCTTGTATACTGCACATTTACAGGTGCATCTGGAAATCCTGTTGCAACGAGTAAAGCTACAATGACCATAAAGGGTGCAAAAGAAGAAACCATTACCCCCTTACCTGTTGTAACTGAAACTCCTGAAGTTACAGAAACTGTAGACGGAATAGAAGTGCCTGAGGGAATTACGATAGTTGAGACACCCACGCCTGAGATAACAATAGTTGAAACTCCGACTCCCACGGCAGAAATTGAGGAAACTCCTGTACCGGAAATTGAGGCTGCAGAAACGGAAAGTGAAAACAATACGTCGTCTATAAAAGAAACAGCGAATCTTATATCCGAAAGACTCGGGACACTTAATATTTCTCCGGAACTTTTAAGAATACTTAAGTACGTGGGAATTGGTGTTGGCGCAGTTGTAGTTCTTTCATTTTTTGTGATGTTTATACAGTATCTTAAGGCAAAACGTAAAGCTAAGAGACGTGCAAAAATGGCAGGAAGACGAAAAGGGAAACATTGATGGTTTATTATAACGATTTTAAGGAACTAAAAATTTCATCCCTTGGATTTGGAACACTCAGGCTTCCGCTAAAGTCAAAAGAGACGGGTGAGATAGACCAGACGGCAACGGATGAAATGATTGACATTGCGCTTGAAGGAGGCGTCAATTATTTCGACCTTGCCTACACATACCATAACGGGAAAAGTGAAAAAGTCGTAGGAAAGTCACTCTCAAGATATCCGAGACAGAGCTATTTCCTCGCGGACAAATTTCCGGGATATGAGATAATGAGCAATTATGACTGCGACGGTATTTTTAAGGATCAGCTTAATAAATGCCAAACATCATACTTTGATTTCTATCTCTTTCACAATGTAAATGAGAATTCAATAAAGACCTATCTTGATAAAAGATGGGGAATACACGACTACTTCAAAGCGCAAAAAGAAGAAGGCAGAATCGGCCACATAGGCTTTTCCTGCCATGGAGATATAGAGTGCATTGAAAAGTTTCTTGACAGCTATGGAGATATAGCTGAGTTTTGTCAGATACAGCTCAACTACCTTGACTGGACACTGCAGGACGGAAAATCCAAGTACGAATACCTTACAAAAATAGGCATGCCCATATGGGTCATGGAACCTGTGCGGGGAGGAAAGCTTTCAAGCCTCGATGAAGAAACTGAGAAAGCACTTCATGATATAAGACCGGATGCATCAATTCCTTCCTGGGCATTTCGCTTCCTTCAGGGACTTCCGAATGTAAAGGTCGTGCTGTCCGGCATGAGCACTTTATCTCAGGTTAAAGACAATATATCCACATTTGAAAAGCGTGAAGCTTTATCTGATGAAGAGACAAAAATACTCTTTGACGCAGCAGACAGAATAAAAAATGCAGTTCCCTGCACGGGGTGCGGATACTGCTTAAAGGGCTGCCCGATGCAGATAGATATTCCCAAAATGATATCTCTTTATAATGAGAGCAGGTACTATAGGTCTGCAAATATTTCCATGAGAGTTGAGGCAATAGAGGCGGGGCACACGCCAACTGACTGCATAGAATGCAGACAATGTGCAAAAGTCTGCCCTCAGAAGATTGATGCAGCCTCTCTTATGCCGAAAATAGCACAGGCTTTCTCTGAAATTCCGACATGGACTCAGCTTCACTCCAAAAAAGAAAAGGAATAAAAATAAATGTCAGCAGTTTTCTTTATAAATGCAGTTCTTTTTGGTGTAGGACTTGCAATGGATGCTTTTTCCGTATCACTTGCAAACGGACTTAATGAACCGGAAATGAAACGGAGAAGAATGTGCCTTATAGCGGGAACATTTGCCCTCTTCCAGATTGCAATGCCGCTTCTCGGATGGCTTTGCGTAAGAACAGTTGCACAGCTGTTTACATCATTTCAGAAATTCATACCATGGATAGCACTTGCACTCCTTTTGTATATTGGAGGGAAAATGCTTATAGAGGGGATGAAAAACAAAGAAGAAGAGACGTGTGCGGCGGTTTCTTATTTTGAACTTATGGTGCAGGGGGTCGCAACTTCAATAGATGCGCTGTCCGTTGGATTTACCATTGCAGATCTTGGATTTATACCGGCACTGGTTGAATCCATTATAATTGGCGTTGTGACGTTTTTTATCTGCATAGGAGGACTTCTCATCGGCAGAAAATTTGGTACAAAGCTTGAAAATAAAGCCTCAATACTAGGAGGCTCCATACTGATAATTATAGGAATTGAGATATTTATCAAAGGTCTTGCCGGATGAGCAAGACCTTTTTCTTTACATTTTGTTAACGCTACTGTAAACTAAAACGGCAATGACTTTGAATTACTGGCGATTTGGAGGAGTTTACATGTCAAAAAGACACGGAGACAGAAAAGATGCATACAGAGTTGACGTACCGGGACTTATGCAGTGCTGCATGGATTTAAAACCCGGAAGACTTGAAAACGAAGTGTATATCAATGAACAGATAGATGTTACAGAGCTTGCATCATTCATGGATGAGAAAAAGGCACAGGGAGAGAAGTATACGTATTTTCAGGCATTTCTTACAGCTATTGGGAAAGTGTTGTTCTTAAGACCCAAAATGAACCGCTTTGTTGCAAACAGACATCTTTATGAGCACAAGGATGTTACACTTTCCTTCGTTGCAAAGATGACGCTTGATGACAAGTCTGAAGAAATAATGCTGACAATCCCTCTTAATAAGGACGACACCATAAAAACTCTTGCTGAAAAAACAGCAAAGAGAGTTTCAAACTTAAGGTCCAGCAGCGTTGATAAAAAGGGTGCCAACAGTGCAATAGATGTACTTGGAAAACTTCCGAATATTATACGTGTACCTATTTTTGGCATTATTAAATGGCTTGACAAAAAAGGAATACTTCCGTCAGGCCTTATGAAGGATAATATTTATTTTTCCAGCATGATAGTTTCAAATCTCGGCTCAATTCACTGCGGTGCGATTTATCATAACCTGGCAAATTTTGGAACCTGTTCATCTCTTACAGCAATCGGCGAGATAACACCGAGTGAAAAGATAATGCCGGATGGAAGCAAACAAATAAGAAAGCTTTGCGAGTTTGGTGTAACAGTTGATGAGCGGATAGCCGACGGATTTTATTTTGCAAAAAGCGTTAAGATGATAGAATATGTTCTTTCCCACCCGGAGCTTCTCGACAGGCCGCTTGGAGAAGAAATAGAAATATCATAATATAAAAGTGTATGTGAAACCTCACATGACTCTTGACAAAGGCAATTCATGAAGAAACTCTTTAATCGAAACTGCGCAGATAATCAAGATGTTTTTCTTTGACGGTTACCCGATTTAACATTTGTTTCGATTCTAATATTTATAAATAGACGGCTACACCTAATCGATGTAGCCGTCTAAAACGGTTTTGGTAGG
>R06__coassemble_53_pt1 | contig 45815 bp, 49 predicted proteins | sample R06__metabat2_high_PE_044 | metagenome-assembled genome bin R06
TTCAAGCGCTCTCCCAGCTGAGCTATACCCCCACATGAGCTTTGATATAATATCAAAAAAAATTATTTATGTCAATAAATGTTGCTAAAGTTATTAATATTGATATAATTTACACAGGACAAACGAAATGATAGATTTCTTTTTTTAAACTCTTTTTATAGGACCAGGTGAAATGACAAATACTAAAAGATTGGATAATAAAACCAATATACGAAAAAGAATATTTGAGATTATAGAGGTTGCTCATAAGGATGACAAAGCAAGCAAAATTTATGATATTACCATGATACTGGCAATATGCATTGGTATGATACCTCTTATGACAAAGTCTAAAAATACGTTTTTTATAATAATCGACCAGATAGTTGCACTGCTTTTTACCATTGACTATGTTCTTAGGTGGATAACAGCAGATTTTAAGATAAAAAAGTCCTGGAAATCATTTGTATTATTTCCATTTACATTTATGGCAATTGTAGATTTGCTTTGCATATTGCCAACATTTATTTATTTGGACGACACATTTAAGATAGTCAGATTTTTTAGAGTTGTAGTGGGGTTTAGGGCATTTAAAGTTATCACATACTCAAGGAGTTTAAAGATAATTATTAATGTAATCAAAAACCATAGAAAGCCTATTTTAATGGTTTTCGGCTTCGCTTTTACATATATTTTTATTGCTGCACTTACAGTGTTTAATGTTGAACCGGATACATTCACCAATTTTTTCGATGCACTTTACTGGGCTACGATGTCACTTGCAACAGTAGGATATGGAGATATTGTACCGCTATCGATAGCAGGTAAATTTTTTACTATGTTGTCCTCACTTGTAGGAATTGCTATAATTGCGCTTCCATCAGGTATTATAACGGCAGCATACCTTACAGAATATAATAAAGAAACAGGGGAGAATGTATCAACATCTGTATAATATATGGTAGATATTTCGGTAAACAATCTTATTAAATCATATCAGACAGGGGACGATGTTTTAAAAGGACTTACGTTTTCAGTAAATGAAGGCGAAAAGGTTGCAATACTCGGACCTAACGGATGCGGAAAGACTACTTTGTTTAAAATACTTACGGGGTCACTGGATTATGACAGTGGCTCTGTTTCAATTGCAAATGGGAAAAGACTCGGGCTTATATCCCAGATTCCTGTTTTTCCTGATGACTGGTCAGTTGAAAATGTCCTTAGATCTGCAAATGCAGAGCTTGATAATATACAGTTAAAAATGCGTGAAATTGAGGAAAATTTTACACAGGACCGAATGAACGAGTACGACAGACTTTTAAACATGTATGAAACTCTCGGCGGATATGAGAAAGAAACAGTAATAAATAAAGTCTCGAATGGTTTAAATATTACAGAACTCAGGAATAAACCTTTTAAAGTATTATCCGGTGGGGAACAGACAAGGGTAAATCTTGCCCGTCTCATCATAGAAGATACAGATATACTTCTTTTGGATGAGCCTACAAACCATCTTGATCTAAATGCTACTATATGGCTTGAAGAATATATATCGAAGTTTAATGGTACTGTACTCGTAATATCTCACGACAGATATTTTTTAGATAAAACAGTATCTAGGTGCATAGAAATTGCTGATGGTAAAGCTGAGTTTTACAGTGGAAATTATTCGTTTTTCAAGGAAGAAAGATTAAGACGCTTCAACGAAAAAATGAAGCAGTATGAAAGGGATTCAGCAAAAATAGAGCAGCTAACAAGAGCGGCAGAACAGATGCATCTCTGGGCCTTCATGGGTATGGATAAGCTGCATAAAAGAGCCTTCTCAATGGAGAAAAGAATTGAAAAGCTTAAGACATCTGAAAAGCCGGCAGAGGCAAAAAAACTGAACATAAAGTTCAAGGAAGCAGACTTTTCCGGCGATGAGGTGCTTGATGTATTGCATTTGTCTAAAAGCTATGATAATAAAAAGCTTTTTGATGATTTGAGCTTTGAAATAGTAGGCTCTGAATGCATAGCAATAGTGGGGGATAACGGGACAGGTAAGTCTACACTTATAAAAATATTGAATGGAGAAGAAATCCCGGATGACGGCAGAATACGGATAGCCCCTCAAATCAAGATGGCGTATTTGCCTCAGAAAGTCAAATTTGAAGATGAAGAAAGAAATCTATACGATACTATGCTGTATGAGACGAAATCCACGCCTCAGCAGGCATATGACAGATTAGCTGCGTTTGGATTTAGAGGCGAAGATGTAAAAACACCTGTTGGCGCTCTATCCGGCGGAGAAAGAAGCAGACTTAAACTTTGTATGCTTATGGGATCTGATGTTAACCTTCTGATTCTTGATGAACCTACAAACCATTTGGATATTGCATCAAGAGAATGGATTGAATCTTCACTGCTTGACTATGATAAAACTCTCATTCTTGTTTCTCATGACAGGTATCTGATAGAAAAATTTGCAACCAGAATTATATCTTTTGACGGAAACGGAGAAGTTGAAGATTATAAGGGAAATTATAAAGAATTTACTGCATACCGTGCTATGAAGCCTGTATATGAACAGGAAAAGAAAAAAAGAGTAAAAGAGAAAAATCCCAAGGAAAAGAAACAAATAAATAATCTGCCTAAACTTGAAAGAGAAATAGAAAAGCTGGAAAACGAGATAGCGGAATTAAATAAATCTGCTGAGGAAAATTCTTCCGATTATATAATGCTTATGGACATAGAGCAGAAAAAGAGCGAAATTGAGTCAGAACTTGAAAAACTGTACTGTCAATGGGAAGAAATGTCAGAATAACATAAAATGGTTAACATAATAATATTATGTTAACCATTAATTTTTCTTCGCATATTTTCAAGCGCATCGCTTACATCAGTTAAAAATTCTCTTGAAGATATTCTTACTACGCCACTTTTTACAGCGGTAAGCTGAATCATAGAGTCACTGCTTACAACTTTTACATTTATATTTTTACCGATTTCATCTATAAGTTGTTCAATGTATGCATCTGCACTCTGACCTTCTTTTGTAAAGACAATATGCAGTTTGCTTTCGTCATATTTCTTGGCTTCTCCGCCTTTTACAAGATAAGCATCAAAAACAAGAATGAGCTCCTGAGATGTAAAAGCACTGTAGTTTATAAGCATATTTATGAGCTTTTCGCGTGCGGCGTCTACAGATTCTGATGCAATTTCTTTCAAAAAATCCCAAGAATATATTACATTATATCCATCTATAATAATTCTGACAGGTTTAATTTCTCTTTTCTCGTTTTTATTTTCAATTACAGTTTGCTCTGTATATTTTTTTCGCTTTATGGGGCCGAATTCCCTCAACATAATGGATTCAAGTTCTGCTTCATCAATATCTGTGTGAGCCATATAATTAGAGCGTACGGGATTATTTTCCGTTACTGTTTCTTTCTGTTTGATTGTGGGTATGTGACAGTATGAATCAACCTCATTCCATGCAATTGTAATACCGGCACCATGAGAACAGAAAATGCTGTCGGGTGAATTGTTTAGGTCGGAAACGGGATTATATGCAATGTCTTCTATAATTGAATTCGCATCAGGACATTCCTTATATCCTGCAGATGACAGTGACAGCCGGCCTTTTCCATTGGTATAGGAAAGAACTTCGTTCATGTAGTTGCACATAAGACGAACAGGTGCAGTTCCGTGAATAAGAGCGTAATTTCCTACAGTTTGAGGTGAATCGCTGACGCCTTCCATTTGATGAATATCTGCAATTGCGCGTCCTATATTTTCAGCAGGAACTTCAAGGTAAAATTCATAAAGAGGTTCTAAAAGTATGCAATCAGCTTTCATCAGTCCCTGACGAATAGCCCTGTATGTTGCCTGACGAAAATCGCCGCCTTCTGTATGCTTGAGATGAGCTTTTGCACCGATAAGAGATATCTTTATATCTGTTATAGGAGAACCTGTAAGTACACCTAGGTGAGTTTTTTCATATATATGGCTTAATATGAGATTGCGGTAATTTATATCCAACTCATCATTACCGAGGCAATTTTCAATAAAAATACCGCTGTTGCGCTCTAGAGGAGATAATAGAAGATGAACTTCCGCATAATGCTTTAATGGCTCGTAATGCCCGACCCCTTCGGATACATTACGTATGGTCTCTTTGTACATTATACGGCCGCTACTGAATGAAACATTAATGCCGAACCTATCAGATATTATTGAAGACAATACATCAATCTGGACCTGCCCCATAAGTTCAAGCTCGATTACTCTGGAACTTTCATTCCAAACGACATGAAGAGCGGGATCCTCTTCTTCAAGTTCACGAAATTTGGGAAGCACTGAAAAAGGGTCAATACCGGAAGGCAATATGACTGTGTAGTTAAGAACACCTTTAAGATATGGTGTAAGCTTATCATTTGGCATATTTCCAAGGCATTGCATTGAATAACTGCTGTTAAGCCCCGTAACTGCACATACATCTCCGGCAAACACTTCATTGACACTTTCAAATTTTGCACCCGAATATAGTCGTATTTCCGTAATTTTATCGTTGCCTAAGCAGTCGCGTACCTTTAAGCTGCCGCCGTAAAGTTTTATAAAACTCAGCCGTTTATTGTGTACATCATGAGCAATCTTAAATACCCGCGCAGAAAAATTATCTGAATAATTTTTGCTTGCAGTATAGTAATATATACCGTTTAAAAGTTTTTCAATACCGTCTAGTTTTAGTCCGGAGCCGAAATAACATGGAATAAATTTTCGCAAATTAATTGCATTTGCAATATCTTTATTTTCAAGTAAGCCACATTCCAGATACTTATCCAGACAATATTCATCACTTTCTGCAACAGCTTCAAAATCAATATCAGAGGAGAAATCAATAATAGGAGTTTTTATATGTTGTCGGATATTTTCAATGAGTTCTTCTTTGGATATTTTGGCGACATCCATCTTTGTAACAAATATAAAAACGGGAATATTATATTTCTCCAGAAGAGAAATAAGGGTCATAGTGTGCGACTGCACACCATCTGTTGCCGAAATAATAAGGAGGGCATAATCAAGAATGGAAAGTGAACGCTCCATTTCAGATGAAAAGTCCGAGTGACCGGGAGTGTCTATGATAGTTAGCTCCATATCTTTATAATTTAGCCTTGCCTGTTTTGAAAAGATGGTTATTCCGCGCTTCCTTTCTTCAAAATGTGTATCGAGGAAAGAATCACGGTTATCGACACGGCCAAGCTTTTTAATTGCGTTGCATGTATAAAGTAAAGCTTCGCATAGAGTTGTTTTACCGGCGTCAACATGCGCCAGAATTCCTAAAGTTATTTTCTTCATAAGCAAAGTATACCATTATTTTGCCACGTTGTGGTATAGTATATTCCATGGACAACGAACTGATAAAAAGAATACTTGATTTAAAAACAAGATGTGAAAGAACAGCATCCGTTACGACTTCAACATTTCTTACACCGGCGGAGCAGTATGAGATGAAAGGATATGACCTCAAGCTTGTCGGAGGGTGTGAAGATAATGAAAGAAAAATTGCAGTCTTTATTCCCGACTGGATGGATGATTCGTCCTTTGATACCTCAGAATTTATTTCTGCGCTTTGTATAAAAAGCTATTTCGGAGTTCCATCTCATCGGGACTACCTTGGAGCTGTTTTGGGTATAGGATTGAAACGCGAATGGATAGGAGATATCTTGGTGTTTGGAGATACGGCCTACCTGTATTGCCTTAACAGTGTAAAGGAAACGATAATAAACGATCTTGAAAGGGTTGGAAGAATTACTGTTAAAGTATCGGAAATACAGCTCTCCGATGTCCCAAAGAAAGTTATAAATTCGAAAAAAATAACATTTACCGTTAAAAGCATGAGACTTGATGCTATAACAGGTGAAATGTTCGGTATATCAAGAACATCTGCTGCACAGGCAATAAAAGAAGGTCTGGTAAGCCATAATTACAATGTCTGCGAAAAAACAGATGCTGCGGTAAATCTAAATGATGTTATTTCTATACGCGGAAAAGGCAAGGGAATAATCAGCGATATTGGTGGAAAAAGCCGAAAAGACAGAATATTTGTTACAGCGGAGATATTTATTTGAAAATTTATTTTGCACCCATGGAGGGAATCACATACCCTGAATTCAGAATAGTACATAACAAGTATTTTCCAGAGGCAGATGCATATTTTGCACCATTTCTGGCTCCGGGTAACTCCAATTGTTTCAAGGAAGCTTACCTCAAGAAAAAATTGCCGGATATAGAACACGGAATAAAACTTATTCCGCAATTGCTGGCAAATAGCTCAGCTCCTTTTACAGAAACTCAGAAGACTTTGATGGGTATTGGATATGATGAGGTAAATCTTAATGTTGGATGCCCGTCAGGTACTGTTTTTGCAAAATATAAGGGTTCCGGAATGCTTCGCGATTTAGATACCTTTAAATTATTTTTAGATGGAGTTTTTGCGAATAATCCAAGTAAAATCAGTGTAAAGACAAGAATGGGTGTTTCTTCTACTTCCGAATTTGATGAGATTCTCAGTATATATAATGATTACCAGATGACAGAACTTATTGTTCATGCAAGAGACCGTAATGGAATGTATGACAGTACACCGGACTTGGATAAATTTATAGAAATATACAATAAATCCCAAAATACCTTAGTTTATAACGGTGACATATTTTCTCCTGCAAGTTTACATAATATTACAAATGAAATTCCAGATATTTCAGGTGTAATGGTTGGAAGGGGAGCGCTTGCAAATCCTGCGTTAATACGGATTTTAAAAGGCGGAGAAGAACTTAAACTCAGTGAATTTAAAGAGTATCACGATGAGCTTTTTGATGCGTATTTAGATGCAGGTCTTGCACCAAGATTTGCGGCGGAGAGAATGAAAAGCCTTTGGGCATATATGAACGTACTCTTTAAGGAGAATAATAAGGCACTAAAATATCTTAGAAAATCCAAAGATAAACAAGGATATTTTGATGCTGTAAAAATGATGTATGACCTTCAGTTTGACGGTGGTGCCTATTTTGTGAAGTTTGAGAAATAGTATTACAATGTCTACATTTTTAATAAGAATTTTTGTGTTGGAGATGTTATTATGATTATTACTGCAGTAATAATTACTGTTGTCGGTGTAATAGCACTTGTCTTGTTTTTAGAGAAAAAATGCAAGCAATACAGTGTGAGTGCCGCAATGACGAAATCATTAGTTTCGTTTATGTTTATGGCAGTAGCTATAATCGGAACTGTACATAAAGGAGATATTGTATCGGCTCTTATTACGTTGGGACTACTATTTGGGCTTCTGGGCGATATTTTCCTGGACCTTAAATTTGTTCATCGTTCTGACGAAAAAATATATACAGTTGGCGGGTTTAAGGTCTTTGCATTCGGACATGTGCTATATATCATTGCTATGCTTATTGCATATGCAGATTTTTCGAAAGTGGTTTACATAATTATTCCACTCGTTTTGGGAGTACTCGGAGGTTTTCTCGTTATATTGCTCGGTAAGCCCATGAAATTAGATTACGGTGAATATGAGAAAATAAGCAGATATTATGGTATGATTTTGTTGGGAGATACATTCCTGGCTGTCTCACTGGCAATCATGCACTCTTTATCTGAAGCATCTCTTAATCTGATGGCTTTAGGACTGATTTTATTTACGGTTTCGGATCTTGTACTATCAAATACCTACTTTGGGACGGATCACGAAAAACCGATTGATTTTATACTTAATTATGTGTCATATTATGCAGGGCAGTTCCTTGTTGCATGGTCACTTCTTCTGCGTTAAATTGGAAAAGGGAGATTTATGAATATTATTTATGAAAAGGGAAGTCCCAATGATAGTTTATCAAGACTTCCTAAAGAACAGAGATGTTATGAATTGTTAGATGACTTGAATCTTGAGTATTGGCGATGTGACCACAGAGATGAATGCGCCGAAACGATGGAAGCCTGTCGTGAGATAGAGAAAACACTTGGCGCAGGGATATGCAAGAACTTATTTTTATGCAATAGGCAACATACTAAATTTTATCTTCTTATGATGCCTGGCGAAAAGCCGTTTAAAACAAAGGAATTGTCATCTCAGCTGGGATGTTCAAGACTTAGTTTCGCCGATGGTAATGAAATGGAACAGTATCTGGATATAACTCCTGGGTCTGTGAGCGTGCTCGGACTTATGAACGATAAGGATAATGTTGTTCAGCTTCTTGTAGATAAAGATTTGTTAAATGATGAATTTATAGGGTGTCACCCGTGCATAAATACTTCGACCTTAAAAATCTATTCTAAAGATTTATTCAATGTTATACTTCCAAAGATTAACCATGAAAAAACAGTGGTTGAACTTGTCGGGATTGATTAAAAAATAAGTGATGTAATAATAATCGAAAGGATTTTTTATGAATATATACGAAGAAATAGACCTTCAGGACTGCCCTCTTTGTGGAGGCGCAGCTCTCCTACAGGAAGAACAGGGATGGTGTTTTTATATTACATGTGTTGACTGTGACTGCCATACGGTTGAAGTACCTTTTAAAGGAGATGAGCAGAAAATTGAGGCTGCAAAGTCCGCTGCACATCTTTGGAATATTGGTAAAGTAATAATTGGAGACCCAAACAGGTAAACATTATATATTTCAAAGCTCTAACTTTTTTAAATTTAATCCACGGGAGATCTGAGACTGGCTTTAATTGATACAAGTTGGGCTATCGTAGCCGAAGCAGCAAACTAATTGCTTATAAATATTTTGAAAGCTGGTCTGATACTGTTTCTTGCACTGTATTTGCAATTTCAAGTGCTGCTGTTTTACTGATACCTGCCTTTTGAGCAACTGCCAGAATATGCTCTTTGGTGGGATTCATGCCTTCACCATTAATTGTAGTTGCATGCTCTCCTCCTATGGAGTTTGAATACGTCAGATCATATGCCGGCGAGAGATGCCAATTTCCATCGCGGCATAAGAAACTGAAGTTTCTTGAATGATCATCTCTGTTATGCGCAAATACGTTAAAACACATAAGCCGAAACATATTTTCTACGTCATTATAATTTTTAGTCAGTTTCCAGGTCAGCGCCATGAGAGAATTATAATCAAGGGCGGGAACCCTATGTGAGACATCTAGCAGAGCTGATACTGAAGCCATATGAATTTTAGTGTTTCCGGCATCACGATCAAAGCGTTTAACACCAAAGAATCCCGCGCAATTTTTTGATGGAAACAGTCGGACTTCAGGCACGGATATTCCGCAGGCCTTTGCGCAGAGTGCGTAATTATATTCCATTTCACCTATATCCAAAGGGTCATATGTAGATGGGAATTTAACTATCCAGTCCACTCCGTCGATTTTGGTAAGAATTTTCGGCTTGGCACCGCCGGAGGAGCCAGCAAGATAAAAAATATAGTCTAGATTGTCAGAGCTTTCTGAGTTTAGAATTTTCCGGCACTCCTGCGCCAAAAGATCGTAGTCCTCCATTTCTAACTGATGTGATTCTTCAAATGACGGCTCATATTCTAATGCTCCCATGCCGGATTTGCCCACAATTGCAAGCCTAAGTAAAATGCTTGCAGATTCCGGGGCAATATTTTTTTTAAGAAGCATACGGTCAACAAGAAGTCTTCCCCAACCGTCAGGCATGCTGTCGTTAAAGATTCCATGAAGTCCGAAAAACGGCTCTTGCTTTGCGATGAAAACATCTTTTTTAAGCGGTAACTTAAACGGGTTCAAAGAAAAGCCCAGATTCATCCACTCATCAGAATACTGAAATGCGGCCTGATAGGGCCTAAACATGGCAAGTGTTCCTACGTTACGACCATTATATATTACTGAAAGCTTTTTAATATCTTGCATGTCAGAAAAGCTCCTCTATTGACGTGGGAACAGGGGATGAAAATAAAGCCTTGATTTCATCCTCTGCACCGAGAATATACGCAAGCTTAACAAGTGAGGTAAAAGATATTTCACCAGTATATTCAAAGCGCTTTAGTGATGGATAACTCACGCCACTTCTGGCACTCAGTTCTTTCATTGTTATATGACGTTTTTTTCGATATTTGCGAAAATTAATTGATACCTGTTTTGCTATATCAATCGGTGTCTCAAGAAAATCCATCAAATCATCTCCTTGGATAATATTTTAGCTCTTTTCGAATTAATTATCAATAAATGGATAATATATTGACAACTATACGCTGGAGTATCATCCAATTTGACAAATCTTATTGTAACTTTTGATGGAACTTAATTGCAGAATTTTCATATAACCGAATTAACCCTTTTGCATGTTTTATGCAAAAGGGTTAATTCGGTTATTGGATAAATTTTTAAGATAGCAGGACAGAATCTGTTTCTTCCTGCTTTCCGGCAATCTCGGAAAACTTATCAAGAAGTTCGGATTTCGTCAGGTGCTTTTTTTCTTCACCGGATATATCGAGAATAATTTTACCGTCATTCATCATGATGAGTCTGTTTCCATGTCTGATGGCATCGGTCATATTATGAGTTATCATGAGAGTTGTCAGGCTGCTTTCTTCAACAAGAGAATCGGAAAGCTCTAAAACTTTAGCTGCTGTTCCGGGATCAAGGGCTGCAGTGTGCTCATCAAGAAGAAGGAGCTTAGGCTTTTTAAGAGTGGCCATAAAGAGAGTCAGCGCCTGCCGCTGCCCGCCGGAAAGCATCCCTACTTTAACTTTCATTCTGCTTTCAAGACCGAGTCCCAAACCACGAAGTTTCTCGGTATATATTTCACGCTCTTGTTTAGATATTTCCCATTTTAAACCACGTTTGCCGCCACGTCTTGCAGCTAAGGCCAGGTTTTCTTCAACCCACATATCAGGTGCAGTTCCCATCATAGGATCCTGAAATACACGCCCTATGTTTTTTGCTCTTTTATGCTCCGGAAGACCTGTTATGTCTTCGTTATCCAGAATTATTGACCCTGAATCTACAGGCCATACACCAGCAATTGCATTAAGTAATGTGCTTTTACCAGCTCCGTTTCCACCAATAACAGTAACAAAATCGCCGGGGTTGAGGTGTATGCTAAGTTTATCAAGAGCAACTTTTTCATTTATTGTACCAGGATTAAAAGTTTTGGAGATTTCTTTTATGTCTAACATGATTTAATTCTCCTTCCTGGTTTTTTTAGATAATTTAGCAGCTTTATCAAAGGAACTTTTGGACTGCTGCTGAAGATATGGGACAGCAAGGAACAAAGCAACAATTATAGCTGTGAATAGCTTAAGATCATTTGGGTCTAGTTTAAGCCAGAGAATTACGGTCATTACGATGTAGTATATAATTCCACCAACAATAACAAATGAAAAACGTACGGCAAAATTGCACCCTTTGCTGAATATAGCTTCGCAGAGGACTTCACCAATTACTATGGCTGCAAGACCTATAACTATAGCGCCTCTTCCCATATTAACATCGGCTGTGCCCTGAAACTGTGTCATCAGAGCACCTGCACCTGCTATAATTCCATTCGATACGGCAAGCCCCAGAATCTTCATGTTGTTGACGTTTATTCCTTGTGCACGGCTCATGTTTGGATTACATCCGGTTGCTCTTACAGCACTTCCTTGCTCCGTCCCGAAATACCAGTAAAGAGCACCTATCGCAATGGCGGAGATAACAAGGCCGACACCAATTGTAACGGTAATATATCTTGATGAAACAAGAAAACCATTTCCGTTTTCAAAAAACATTCCGAAATTTTTCAGGTTTGCTGACTGATTTGCTTTCATTCCCATTATTCTAAGATTTATAGAATATAGAGAAAATTGCGTTAATATACCGGCAAGTATTGCAGGAATACCTAACTTGGTGTGTAAAATACCGGTGACAAAACCCGCTGCAATTCCGGCAATAATAGCGACTAGAACTGACAGCCATGCAGGGCATCCGGCTATAATAAGCATAACGGATACTGCGCCACCTGTTGCAAAACTTCCATCTACACTAAGGTCAGCAATATTTAAAATACGAAATGTAATATATACGCCTAGCGCCATAATGCCCCAAAGAATTCCTTGAGCAATGGCAGCAGGCATGCGGGAGAGAAGGTTAACAAGACTCATTTTATTTGCTCCTGAAAATTATCCGATAGCAACAAAGTCTGCAGGGATTTCAACGCTGTAAAGTTCAGCCATATCAGCATTGTATTTTTTAACAGGATTTGTATCGTACTGTATTTCCATTTCGGATATATTGGATTCTCCCTTGAGAATTTTAGCTGCCATTTCACCGGTCACGCGTCCGAGCTGGTAGTAATCAATCGTGAGTGTTGCAACACCGCATATAGCGCATGGACCTTCTTCACCTGTTATTACAGGTACACCTGCTGTTTCTGCTATATTTCCGATGGTTTCTGCACTTGAAGCAGCTACATTATCAGTGGGGATAAACAGAACATCAGCTTCATCGCATGCGGACTGTGTAACTGAAGATACATCGCTTGAATCAGTGAATTTCTCTTCAAGGACTGTAATTCCTTTACTCTCAAGATACTCAGCAACCTTTTCAAACTGGTATACAGAGTTTGCTTCGGAAGAGCAGTAAAGAACAGCTACAGTTTTTGTGGAGGGGAATAAGTCAAGAATCATCTGTGCCTGTTGATCGAGCGGAGCTAAGTCAGAGGTTCCGGATACATTTCCGCCAACTGTTCCGGTGAAATCACTTATGTCAAGAGCAACACCGTATTCAGTTACTGCAGTGCCAAGTACAGGGATTGTATCAGTGGCTGCCTGAGCTGCCTGAAGTGCGGGAGTGGCATTTGCAAGAATCAAATCAACTTTGTCTGCTGCAAAACCATTGCAGATTGTTGCACATGTTGAAATATCTCCGGCTGCAATCTGTTCATCAAAAACAACACTGTCACCGAATGCGTCGGTAAGAGCATCTTTGAAGCCTTGTGTTGCGCTGTCAAGAGCTGCATGCTGTACAAGCTGGCAAATACCAACAGTATAAGTTTTGTCACCGGAGGCGTTAGATGCAGATGAACCGCAGGCACATAAAGACAGGGCCATCACGCAAACGAGAATGAGGGAAATAAGTTTTTTCATGTTGTATCCTTTCCGACCGTATATACAGTCACAAAAAAATTAGCAGCCCCGCTGCCCGCGAGACTGCATTGATTTACTATGTTGTAAATTCTGCATGCATTACCGCCGACAGCTGTTTAAACTGACGTAATAATAACGGTAATATGCATAATAAGAGACACCCATATTGCTATGGGCAGATACATGGTTATTAAGTTCATGTTTGAAATTAACCATGAATATGTCTCCTTTTTTTCTTGCTTTTACAGTATATCACTTTAAATCGAAAAAGCAATACTGTTTTTGCTAAAAAAGAATTGTTAGATCATACAAATAAATAACGGAATTCAAAAAATTGTTGTATATATAGTATAAAAAGCATGTATTAAATATTTAATACATGCTTTTCAGGTGAGATTTATCAGAAAACAATTCCTCTTTTTTTGAGAAATTCTTCTCCGTAACCATAATTTTCAACAACAAAGTCAAGGTCTTTATCACCGCGACCGGAGAGACAGACAAGTATAGAACCGGTTTTGTTTTCACGAGCTTCACGAATTGCATATGCAAGTGCATGCGAGCTTTCAATTGCGGGAATTATACCTTCGAGTCTTGAAAGCATGAAAAGTGCTTCTATTGCATCTTCATCGTCAGCTGTGACATAGTGTACTCTTCCCATATCATGTAGCATTGCGTGTTCAGGTCCTACTGCAGGATAATCTAGTCCGCTTGCATTTGAATATACAGGAGCAGGATTGCCATCTTCATCAGCGAGCATAATGCTGTTAAATCCGTGCATTATTCCCTCGGTACCAAAATTTACGGAAGCTGCGTTATTTCCGTATTCAGGTCCGCGTCCGAGAGGTTCAACTCCATAAATTTCAACAGGGTCTGCAAGAAATGGAACGAACATACCGATTGAATTGGAACCGCCACCAACGCATGCAACAACTTTATCTGGAAGGTGACCTGTCTGCTCTACAAACTGTGATCTTGCTTCATCGCCGACAACCTGCTGAAAGTCTCGTACCATAAGAGGAAATGGGTGAGGTCCTGCAGCTGTTCCAATGCAGTAGATTGCATTTTTGTATTCTCTTGAATATGCATCGAATGCAGCATCAACAGCTTCTTTTAATGTTTTAAGGCCGAAAGTAACAGGAACGACTCTTGCACCGAGCATTTTCATTCTTGTAACATTTGGAGCCTGCTTTTCAATATCTACTTCACCCATATAGATATCGCATTCAAGCCCAAAGTAAGCTGCTGCTGTTGCAAGAGCGACACCGTGCTGACCAGCACCTGTTTCTGCAATGAGCTTTTTCTTTCCCATATATTTTGCCAGCAACCCTTCACCCATGCAGTGGTTAAGTTTATGAGCACCGGTGTGATTCAAATCCTCTCGTTTGAGATAAATCTGAGTACGCCCTAAATAGTTTGAAAGGTTCTGGCAGTGATAAACAGGTGTTGGGCGCCCCTGAAAATCTCTGCGAATACGTCTGAGCTCGGCTATAAATTGAGCGGATTGCGCAATAGTATTGTATCCTTCAGCATATTCATAAAATGCCTTGATTAATTCAGGATCTTTGAGATAGTTTCCGCCGTATTTACCAAAATATCCATCCTGAGACGGGTACTCTTTTAAATAATTATCAAAGTCTCTGTATTTGTTCATAGTAAAATTTGAGTTAATCAAATCTTTAGTTTGAATAACAAATTGTTTCCTTTCGTTAAATTATATATTTATAACATATAGAAAATAAATTCCAAAGTTAAGGCATACGTGCCATAAGCGTATCTCCGTTTTCCTTGAGCCATTTATATCTGTCCCAATAATCAGGCATTACGCGTAATACTTCATCATAAAATTTAGATGAATGATTCATTTCCTTGCGATGACACAACTCGTGTACGACTATACTGTCAAGCACCTCAGCCGGCGCCAACATCAAAAGACAATTAAAATTAAGATTTCCTTTACTGCTGCAACTACCCCACTTGGTGTGCTGGTTGCGAATAGTAATACGACCATATGTAACCCCGACCAAAGGCGCGTAATATCTGACACGTTCAGGAATGACCTCAAGTGCTTTATTTGCAAGCTCTCTGACTTCATCCATGGTTAATTTATCGACAGAATCTCTTTTTGCTTTTGCAGCCTCAGATTTTGCCAGGTGGGTTTCTATCCATTTAATATTGTCATTAACAAATGTATTAATGGCTGAATTTGTCATCATAAGCGGCGCTTTAACAATTACAGTTCCGTTTTTAATTTCAATAGCCATTGTTTTACGATTGCTTTTAACTATTTTATATTCCATAGATTTTCCTTGATAGATAATATAAAAAGTGCGATAGCAAATATTATTATTGCCATCGCACTTTTTATGGTCCGAGTGAGAAGATTCGAACTTCCGGCCTCTTGAACCCCATTCAAGCACGCTACCAACTGCGCTACACCCGGATTTCTATCGCTCGAATACTATACTACATTATAAGTGGAATTGCAAGGATAAATTTTACTTTTTTAAAACAATATATTGGACGTGCGATTGACACTAGAAAGATCGATATGTTTGACAACGGTAAATGGAGTATATAAAATGTTTTACATGTGAATAGCTTAATTCCTGAACAATATATAATAATTTAGGAGAATATTATGTTTGATATTGCTGAATACATCAAAAATGGCATTCAATCTTTGAGTGATGAACAGATTACCCAAATAAGAAATTTACCGAAACAGAAAACACCGTTTGATAATGAAATCTGGTATACGCTTTTTGATGAGCTTAATGCTATATTCAATATTAAAACAAACCATTATAGGATGTATCCGGGACGAGCAACTGATCTCGCAAACGCGGAGAGAGAATATTGTAAGATTCGTCTTGACCAATTGGCGAAGGAGAATTGCAATTTTGCACTCTTTGCAATTGCTGCGGAATTTATGGAGTGTACTAGTAAACTTATAGATTCTCCGTTTCTCATCTCAGACGATCATTGGGCAAATTTCCATCAACAAGCGTTTGAATATATGTATGATGCCGGATTACAGTGTACTGAATCTGAGGCAGAGATACTTAGAAATAGACTCGATGAAAAAATATCAGATGCCCATAGAGACATGTATGGAGGGTACTACGGAGAGGAACTGTATTTTAAACTTATTGAAAGTTACAGAAAAATATATTTTACATCTCTTTCAAGAAAGAAATGTGCCGGGAGTCTGATTGAAGAGTTAGATGAGCTTCTTGATGAAGATTATACGCCTAATGATGATTGTTCAGATTGGATGGCGGCGGCCAAAATGGATTTGCTTTCTTTAAAAGGTGCTTCTGAGGAGAAAATTAAGAAAGAGCGGGAGAGACTTGGTAATTGTACTGCACTAATCCGTAGGGATATGGAAAAACTTGTGGAATGCGGAGATGTTAAAGAAGCGGCAAAACTTGGACTTCAACATATAGAAGGTTGTAAATCGATTTCTAGTATTTATGATCAAACATATTATATATTTACAGCGGATGTATGTAAGCAGGCCGGGATGAATGCCGAAGGTGGAGAGGTGCTGGTGAATTTTCTGAAGGACAGGTACTTTGACAGTACTACATACAGCATAGCAAAACAAATGTATTCAGAAGCTGAGTGGCTCGATGTATCTACAAAGTTAAAGAATAGCAAAGACAGTTATTTTTCCTATTACGATATTGCTGCAATGGAAGTAATTGATGGAAATATAGAAAAAGTAAGAAACGAGATGATGGGCGATAGATTAGACTATGTTATAGCGGACTACAGAAGTTTTGAAAGAAATTTATATGATTTTGCACCGGAACTGTTAAGAGATGTAGTGAAGACCTACGTTGAGAAATATGTAGACAATGTTCGAGGAAGCAAGAAATACCAAGCTTTAGGATATTGGGTTGCCAAACTTTGTGATTATCCAAAAGGTGAAGAAGTTGCAAATGAACTTGTAGACAAATGGAAGAAAAAATATCCTAACCGCAAAAAAATGTTCGAAGAAATAGACGATTACCTTTCGATATAGAAGCGGTGATTTTAAACTCTAAAAAAATGAGATGTAAAATATGCAATACAAAAAATTTGATAATACAATAGTTGTAAGACTTGATCCAAATGATGAGATAATTAGTCAGCTGTTATTTATTGCTGAGACGGAAAATATTAAGCTTGCCATGATTAATGCACTTGGTACGACTGTTGACTGCACAATGGGCGCTTATAATGTAGCAGAACAGAAATTCTATCAGAAAGAGTATAAAGGTGCCTTTGAAATTGTTTCCTTACATGGAAGTATAACGAAAAATGATGAAAAGCCCTATGTCCATGTACACATGTCAATAGGGGACAAGGAAGGTAATTTGTACGGGGGTCATCTCAGCAGGGCTATAATAAGTGCGACATGTGAAATTTTTATTACAGTGATTGATGGAGAAATTGGTAGAGTAAAATCTATGGAAACAGGTCTTAATATTTTTGACCTTTAATGGAGGATAAAAAGTGAGTTCGAAGGTATATTTTAGCAGAGATATAAGTGCTGAAAATGTTATAAGAATGTATGAAGCTGTTGGGTTTGAGCTTCCCGGAAAAATTGCTGTGAAACTGCACTCCGGAGAAAAAGGAAATCAGAATTTTCTGAGACCTGAGTTTTGGAAACCGATGATTGAAAGAGTAGACGGTCGAGTAGTAGAGAGTAATGCTGCTTATTCCGGAGAGAGAAACTCCACAGAGAAACACAGAAAACTTATAGAATATCACGGATGGAGCAGATACTTTGATGTGGATATTCTGGATGAAGACGGACCTGATTTGGAATTTGATATTCCAAATGGCAAAATTCTTAAAAAGAATTATGTCGGGAAACATATTGCAAACTATGATTCCATGCTTGTGCTTGCACATTTTAAAGGACACCCTGCCGGAGGATACGGAGGCGCTCTTAAACAGTTAGCTATTGGGTGTGCATCTGCTGATGGTAAGTGTCTTATTCACTCGGCCGGATATACAAAAGGTCGTGATGTGTTCGCAAAATACAGAGCAAGCAATGATGATTTTTGCCAGTCAATGGCAGAGGCAGCAAGTTCAATAACAGATTATTTTAAAGGAAATATGGTTTTTATAAATGTAATGAAGAATCTGTCTGTGGATTGTGATTGCTGTGCAATAGCCGAAGATCCGTGTATGGAGGATATTGGAATATTGTCATCTCTAGATCCCGTGGCACTGGATAAAGCATGCATGGACTTAATTTATGCGTCAAATGATCCAGGGAAAAACCATTTTATTGAACGTGTTGAAAGTAAAAACGGATGCCATACAATTGAGGTTGCAAACGAGATGGGAATCGGTACTATTGACTATGACTTGATTCAAATATAATCTCAGACATCAAGATGGTTGGCAGTTAGTCTGAATATTTAAGCTTGTGACAAGCCGTTAAATTGGACGTTTTTAGAACCAATTTAACGGCTTATCTTTTAACTGCCAGTCACGATTTGCAGTATAGTTTATTTAATTTCATTGTAATCGTGGAGCAATTGAAAGGAATATGTTATAATTTCCAACATGAAAAATATAAAATTTTTAAGTTTAATATCGGTTTCAATTTTGTGTCTTGTTTTACTGTCATCATGCGGCAAGAAGGAAAGTGAGGAGATTGACCCTCACGCAGGTCAGGTTTATGTATATGACGGGTACGATTATACATGGATGACGCCGCTTGAAGGCGTTGAAAGAAATGTATTTACAGTTGACGATTTTGAAATGGTTGGGGATATCCCGATATATAACGGATCGGAATACAGCGTAAAAAAGGGTATTGACGTATCAGAATTTCAACATGAAATCAACTGGCAGCAAACGGCAGAGAATATTGACTTTGCTGTTATAAGATGTGGATATAGAGGTTACACAGAAGGCGGATTACACGAGGATATTTATTTCAGAAATAATATGGCTGGAGCTTCTGACGCAGGCCTGGATATAGGTATATATTTTACTACGCAGGCAATTAATGTAAGCGAAGCACTTGAAGAGGCGGAATATGTTCTTGATCTTATTAAAGACTATAATATAAATTTACCAATTTTTATCGATTGGGAGAGAAATTATACAGATGAAGCGAGAGCTGAAAATCTTGACGTTGAAACGCTTACAAACTGCACAATTGCATTTTGTGAAAAAATAAAAAATGCCGGTTATGAAGTCGGTGTCTATTATAATCGAACAATAGGATATTATAGGTATGATCTATCAAAACTTACACAATATAAGACTTGGTTTTCCTTGCCGGTAACTCCGCCCGATGTTACTTATCCCAGCTTTTTATATAAGATAGATTATTGGCAGTATTCAATTTCGGGCAGTGTGCCGGGTGTTCCTACGGAAGTTGATTTGGACTATATCTTCTTGAAAAATTGAGGTATCAGAAAATTTTGAAAATTAATGCTAAATTCTTTAATGAACTTTGTACAGAGGAACTGTTTGAAATATATAAATTAAGAACTTCGGTTTTTGTTGTTGAACAGAAATGTCCATATCAGGAAGTTGATGATTTGGATAAAGTGGCATGCCATGTTTTTTCTACAGATGATAGCGGGATATCAGCGTATTTGAGAATATTACCAAAAGGAAGTGTTTCTGAATATATATCTATCGGAAGAGTAATTGCCAGAGAACGCCGGAAAGGCCTCGGAACAATGATACTCAATGAGGGAATAAATACAGCGATAGATAAATTCAATGCCGATGTTATATTTATAGAAGCACAATCATACGCAAAGGAATTTTATGAAAAAATAGGTTTTGTACAGGTATCTGAGGAATTTCTATTAGATAATATTCCACATATAAAGATGATTTTAAAATTAAAATAGATTTTTTGACTGTGCAGGAAAAATATTGACGTTTATGATTATTAAAAAACTAATTCTAATTACAATATCAGTTTTATTAGCATTCCTTTCATACATAGGTATAAACGAAAGCAAAAAAAATGAAGGAAAGCTTGCAATGTACGCAATGTCTTTCCTTTTCCTCATAACAGGTATATTTCTTGATTCATTAAAAAGGATATTTTTATTACCAGTTGGTAAATTGCTGCTTGTTATACAAATACCTGTAATTATATGTTTTTTGCTTATGATCTATTTGATTATATCTTCACTAATTTTCAAAAGTACAGGTAATTCTGAGTTTATGCTTGTTCTTGGAACTACACTTGATGGTGAGAACCCGGGTCCTTTATTGAAAGGCCGCCTTGATTCAGCGTTAATAGTCCTTGAAGAAAATAAAGGGACTAAGGCTGTTGTTTCTGGAGGACAAGTTAGAGATGAAGTTATAAGCGAAGGCGAATGCATGTATAATTTTCTAAGTAATCAGGGAATAGATAAAGCGCGCCTTCGTAAAGAAACTGAAAGCGAAACAACATATTTTAATTTTGTGCTATCCTTACCCATACTCAGTAGTATTGGTTTTTCAAATGATATGGAACTTGATGTTGTTACAGATATGTTCCATTTCGCAAGATCCAGAAAACTTGCAAAAAGAGCAGGATATGAGAATATCAGATTCTGCTGCGCTAAAACAGACTATTTACATTCATTTAATTGGTGGTTTCGTGAAATCCTTGTAATTATTAAAATCTGGATTGAAGGTCCGGAAACAAAATAATTAGTAAAATTAATTTAAGAGTGACTAATAAGGGAAATGCGTTTATTTAAAGCAAAAGGTTTACATAATTAATTGCAGTGCTCGATTTTATTTCGAGTGTCCCAGTTTGAAAGCAGGCTCATTACCTTTAACAAGGCGTTCTATATTTTTTCTGTGTTGCACAACGACAACAATCATCGTAAATGCAGCAAGGATGAGCCTTGGCAAGGAAACATAAAAAATAAGCGATGACACAAAAACAGAGACGGCGGCACATATTGATCCTAGTGATACGCGCTTGCTTATTATAGCAGCGAGGAAAAAAACAGCAACGGTGATGATGCCAGCACGCCAGTCTATAAAGAAGATTATTGCCGCTCCTACAGAAACACCCTTTCCTCCCTTGAAACCGTGCAGTGCGGGAAAGCAATGCCCAACAAGACACATACAGCCAGCAATGCACATGCCTGTATCTCCTAAAAGACACGACCCGATTAACATGGATACTACCGCCTTGGCTACGTCAGCGGCCAATGTGAGAAGACCCATTTTAAACCCATAAACGCGTGCCATATTTGTAGCACCGGCATTTCCACTTCCGCAGGAACGTATATCATTTCCGCAGACTTTTTTTGAAAGAAAAATTGATAGGCTGAGGCAACCCAATAGGTATGATATCAATGTAATTATTAAAATTTTAAAAATATCCATAAAAAAGTCCTATAATATATCCGAGAATACGGATGCATTATAGGGCTTTTTTTATGGTGCTTCAATTGCTATCATACAGTTTTCATATATTTTTAATTTTTAAACTCAGAATATGCATTCAGCGTCGAAAAATTATAGTCAAAGACTCGACAGTAAACTTTTGTATTAAAGAGACAGTAACAATACAAGAACAGCAACTCCGAATATAGTTAGTATTAATGTACCGGCTTTGCCGGGCTTTTTTATGCTTATAGGTGTTATAAACAGTATTCCACAAACGGCAAGTACTGCAGTGTAAACTGTAGGAAATGCATTTCCGAGAAACTTTGAAAAGTAGACTGTAAGCGGTACGATAATTGCAGTGCTTGTTATCGGCATGCCACTATACAGTTTGCGATTTTCCGTTGTGGATGTTTGTCGCACCTCCTCGGTTACGTTGAAGTATGCAAGTCTTATAACTCCGCATACGGTGAATAAAGCGGCTATAACTACTTGCAACGCGCTTGTGGCACCGACAGGGAAGCTTATGACTGCCGGTAGAACACCGAAGCAGACTATGTCGCAGAGAGAATCAATCTGTATGCCGAAGCGTTTCTCATCTTCTGTGCGGTCTTTTTTCGTTCTGGCAATTTTTCCGTCGAACATATCGCACGCCCCTGAAATTAAAAGGCAAATGACGGCCATCTTTAGCTTCCCTGCAAAGGAAAAGAAAACTCCAGTCATCGCAGAGACAAGACCTACATATGTGAGATAAACGGTATAGTTATAAAATCCTAACATAAAATCACCTACAAAAAAGTTAGTGTTTTTTATTATATCACGATTAAAACATTAATGGGTGGTTTCCTAAAATCAAAGTTTAATAAAATATATATTTTTTTAACTGCAATTATTGCTTGAAATACAGTTTTGACAATTATTTTAAATGATGGTTGGTGTTAATACTGTTTGGCAAACAAATCATGACCTCATCGTAGGTAATTAGCCTTTGATGGGGTCATGCATTTATCTTCTACTTAGCATATCAAACCCAGTTGTTTTACTTAAGTTTAACGCTCGATAGAAACTCTATTCTTAATGCCGGTGGTGGGACTCGAACCCACACAGTGTTGCCACCAACGGATTTTGAGTCCGTCACGTCTACCATTCCATCACACCGGCAAAGCGTTGCTAGTTTAACCTATTATTTATTAAAAATCAAGTAGGAGATAAATAAAACTTTAAGTGTGTTAAGAGTGCATCTTATTATATTGATGTGATTTAATCGACAATATATGTTGCAGAACCATACGCTTTTATAGGACGCCCCAGATCATCGAATTCTGTTACATATTTCACCCTAAACGGAACTCTGCCGACGGTCAACGGAATTACAGCTTCAAGTTCAGGTACACCTTGTTCAAGCTGCTTGTGCCAGTCTCTGTACATGTCTGCATAATCTGCCGGAAAGATACCGACTTCAATTGCGGGCTCAGGGTAATTCCTGACTATTGCCGGAAGACCAAGATCTCTCATGCATCTGAAACAAGGTCTCATTTCCTTTGTGGATATATTGTATTCCCAGAAATAAATATTGACCTGTTCAGTTACCTGACGAAAACTATGTTCATAACTTGAAAGCTCGATAAATTTCTTCTTTTCGTTTGTTACATTTCTTATCAATACATAGAGAAGGTATTCGTTTTGGCTTTTGCCAATGAGCTTTATTTCACTTCGGATATATATGCAATCGTCCCCACAGCATTCTGACCTGATAAGATGGCGGGTTTCGCAAAATTGTTCCTCACCACTTTTTATTGCACGCTCAATAGCACTTATGTATGCTGCTTTATCGGAATTATCCATGCCTGCAAGAATATCAGATCTTATTGCTTCATCAACAGTCATGTTCATACCAATTTCGCGAAGATATTTCTCATTAACCCGAACTGTTTCCAGATTGCCTTGAGAATAGTAAAAAATAGCAGCAGGACCCATAAACTCTGTAAAAATAAGAGATTCCGCAGAATTAGGATCCAGAAATCGCGTGGCATCAAATGAATGATTTACATCACGCTCAACAGACGCTGCGATATTATTTCCTTTCTTTATAATCTAGAAGTATTTATCACTTTGGAATTGCTTCGAATAATAAAAAACTTGAATTTTTTCAAAAACTATTCCCAAAAGAAAGTCAGCCTGTTTTTTCGTCTCAACACCTTCAGCTATTACAGGAATTCCTATAAGTCTTGTCATACGTATTATGGAAGATAAAATAGTTCCGCTTCGACCCGTATCAAAACTTCCGTCAGTAAGAAAGTCCATATCAAGTTTTAAAACGTCGAAATCCAGATTTTTAAGCATATTCAAAGATGAATATCCGCTTCCAAAGTCATCCATTTCAACTATGTATCCGAAGGAATGAAGACGCTCGATTATGGCGTTTACATGTTCAACTTCACCTTCACCTATGGCAGATGATTCGGTGATCTCAATCCGAACAAGTTCTACAGGAACAGAATACTTTTTACGTATTTCTTCAAGAGAAGCGATGAAATTTTCCTGGTATAAATCCTGACGTGCAATATTTTGAGATATAGGTGGAGGTGTTATGCCAATTTCGATAAGATCTTTTATAAAAGAACAGACTTGTTCAAATATTGCCAAATCCAAACGGCCAATATCCTCGCATTTTTCAAGTACAGGTATAAAAACAGAAGGCGGGATAATCCCAAGTTCAGGATGAATCCATCTTGCCAATGCTTCCGCGCCAACAATCAGTCCGGTACTGTGATTGTACTGTGGCTGAAAATAAGGAACAAACTGACCATTTTCAAAAGCGCTATCTTTTATTTTTATAACATCGGATTCAGGTAACATGGTATAGCCCATTATACATACCCCCAACAAAACCTTTTATTTTAGTAAGAGGAGAATAGCGAATAAAAATTGCTGATGGTAAAAAAGATTTAACTTTTTTACCACTTATTTTCAACTTTTTCTGCAAATCCCGGAAAATCTTTAACTTCAATAACAGTGCCGTCGTCTAGGATTGCTTTACCGGTAAATTTACCAAACACTTGATGCTGGTCACTTTTTATGAGTTTAACATCAGTGCAAGATGCTCGATCAATAACGGGAACAAAATCCATCTCAAATCTGCCGTCATCACTTGTAAATGTCCAAGGACTTGTGAAGTCTTTTTCGTTTCCAGGAATATTAAATTTTACCTGAGACAGTTTATGCGCTTTTCCGTTATAAAATAGCATATTTTCTGATGCTGCGCTTGTATCTCCAAAACCGTAACCGATATTCCAACCAAATTTTATGCCATTTACGTGATAAGAAGCCGAGCCCCAGTACCAGGTATTATGATATGTCCATACACCGCGACCCCAGTCAAGAACAGCAAATGAATCTGACGGGTCAAAAACGTAAGTCTTTCCGTTATATGTAAATTCACCTTTAGCTCTCATGCAGTTGATTTTTTGATTAAAGTAAAAGTGACCGTCTTTTTCAAAAGGAGTGCAGATTACCATACTGTCTTCCGGCTCTTCAAAAAGAACAACATCATAGTCAATAGAGCCACCTTCTCCGAAATTTTCCATGCGTCCATAGAGATGGCGCTCTCCGGTGCCGGGATTATCAAATTTTGAATAATGCCCTTTGCCTTCTATCGAAATGTTGCCGACAGCTGAAGTCGGCGGAAGGTCAGGCTTCCTGCCCGGGAAAAATTTCATAGGACTTTTAGTTATATCCCATCCCTCGTCAAAATTTAACACAGAGACAGAATTCATGTTCATGTATCCGTTATTATCTATTGTCAGTGCAAGAGCAAAATGCCCATTATTTATAAGGTAATAATCCCATTCTTTAAGCCGCATGGTTTTGTTGGCTTTTACATCATTACGGTCATAAATAGGAAGTAGTTTGGTAGCATAACCAGGCTCTGCAATATTACCTTTTTCATCAAGTAATTTGTGAGATGTTTTTATTTCATGTTGCATAATAAGTACCTCCTTAACTGCGTTATTATTGTATCATAATTATAATAGCTTGCGAATGCTTTTTTGTTTATTTTAAGATGTGATTATGATAAAATTACAAAAGAAGGACTTGATTTGTGAAGCATCAAACTTCAAATCAATACATTTTTAATGGAGGTATTTATGGACTTTGTAAAATTGTCAGATGCATTTGGAAGACCGGTTTGCGTTGTACTATATTCATGGTTTTCCTATCTCGCAGCAAAAAGAAAACCACTTCCGCTTCTTATTTTACTTGGCTTACATACTTTTGAATATTTTTACATCGGCAAGGATGTTGCTGAAGAAAATGGACTTTCAAAAGCCGCCGGTATTGCAAATTGTCTTGCTTTTGGCTTCACATGGTGGCTTCCTATAAAGAAAAAATAAAAAGTTAGGAGATTAAGTAAAATGATTATTAAAAATGATGAGCATAAAATTGACAATTATGAAAAGTTTGCAGGTGGAGAAGGAAAAGTCGCATTTAAAAGACTTATACAAACACCGGACGAGCTTTATGACAAGGGAAGAGTGTTTTCAGTAGCTACATTGGAAAAGAATGGTTCTTTAGGTGTGCATGCCCATAAGGACGAAGAAGAATTTTATTATATATTATCCGGGACCGGTGAGTATTACGATAATGGCGTAACAGCGGTTGTAACTGCAGGGGATACTACTGTTTGTAAGGCAGGGGAGTCACACGGTATTAAAAATATCGGGGATGATGATCTTGTATATGTTGCTCTGATTTTGTTCAAATGAAAGATCTAGGACAATTTTTCAAGAGCATAATTGATCAGGACAAGGCTCCTGTTGTTATATGCGACTTAGATAATGTGGTTGTTTACATGAATAAGGCCGCAGCAATTCATTATGCATCTAACGGAGGCTATGATATTGTAGGGCACAGTCTTTTGGACTGCCACAATGAAAACTCAGCTGCACTTATACATAAGGTTGTTGAATTCTTTAAAGAAGATAAAAATAACAACATTATTCATACTTTTATAAACAGAAAAGAAGAAAAAGATGTCTATATGGTCGCCCTTCGTGATGATGAAGGCGAGCTTATAGGATATTATGAAAAGCACGAGTTCAGAAGCTTTGATAATGAACCGCTTTATAATATTTGATTACATAATATTATAATCATAATCTGATTTAAATAATATAGTTTACATAATATGAAAGACATAACAGAATCGGAATATAAAGATAACCCTAATTATGCTTTGTTTATTAAGCAAAAAATGCTTCTGGAATTATTTCTGGAAAAAGGTGCTATAACTCAAGAGCAATACAATAAAAGTTTTTTTGACATGAAAGAAAAGATGGGATTTTAAATGACAGGCGTACTAGTTAATACTTTTGCAATAATCATAGGTTCTGCACTTGGATTTTTTTTCAAGAAGGGGATTCCTCAAAGAATTACAGACCCTATTTTTACAGGAATTTCATTATGCGTTCTTTATATAGGTATAAGTGGTTCTTTGTGCGGTGAAAATGTTCTTATTGCAATAATATCAATTGTATTGGGAGCAATTGTTGGTACACTCCTAGACATAGACGGAAAATTCAACTCTATCGGCGACAGACTTGAAAAACGTTTTGACAAAGATGGTGAAAAGGGAAGTTTTTCCAAGGGCTTTGTAAATTCAAGTATTCTTTTCGGTGTTGGAGCTATGGCGGTTGTAGGAAGTATTAATGCAGGCCTTACGGGTGACAATTCTGTGTTATACACAAAATCTTTGCTTGACTTTATTTCATCCATCATTTTCACCTCTACACTTGGAATCGGGGTTATGTTCTCAAGTATTACTATTTTTGTATATCAAGGTCTCATATGTTTGCTTGCAAAGTTTCTTTCACCGGTTCTTACCCAGACAGCTATAAATGAGATGTCCTGTGTCGGATATATTCTTATTATTGCTATGGGACTTAATATGCTTAAACTTACAAAAATAAAAATTGCGGACTATATGCCCGCAATAGTGTTTGCTCCTGTTGTAGTTTGGATAGTTTCTATGTTTTAAATTAAATGCGTAGATAAACAAATGACTGTTATTTGCAGAAAATGCGGATAACAGTCATTTGTTTATGAAATATAGGCCAACAAGGCAGATTACAATACCTATTATTTTATTTGAAGTAAGTGCTTCCTTGTAGACAGCAAAACCTACAATGGCAAGTGTTATTGCTAAGAATGCTCCTTGAGTAATCTGAGCTGTACTTACTGACCATCCGGCTTTATATGCGTAAATAAAGCCGACTTCAAGGCCGACAATTACAACTCCAAGCGCAATTGTTGCCCAATTTACGTGTTCATATTCTTTTAAAATATTTCCACTGCGATTTACTATATAATACATGATTAATGATGCAACGGCACCTGTTATATATGTTACAGTTAAAGATGCAAAAGGATCTATGTCAATAGGAGTTTCTTTTGCGCATATCTGATAAAGAGTATTTGAGATAACAACTAATACTATGGGCCAAATGTATGAAAACATAATAAATATGGCAGAAACATTTTAGAATTATAAAGAATGTTTCTGCCACTCCTTTTTTAAATGGAATTTATTTAGATGACAAAAAATTTCTGACGAAATTTATCTGATTTTCACAGGATGCTCTGCTTGTTCCACCTTCACTGGTCCTTTTATCAACACAATTTTTCAGGTTAATAGCATCATAAATATCATCATCAAAAAGCTCACTGAATTTATTATAATTTTCAAGCGGCAATTTTTCAAGTACGGTACCAAGTTCTATGCATTCCCGCACAAGGGCTCCGGAAATTTTATATGCGCTTCGGAAGGGAAGACCTTTGTTTACAAGGTAATCGGCAAGGTCTGTTGCATTTATAAAGCCTTTACCGGCTGCATTAAACATATTTTCCTTGTTTACTTTCATTGTATCAAGCATTCCGGAAAATACATCGAGACACATTTTGACAGTATCGCAGGCGTCAAATACAGGTTCTTTATCTTCCTGCATATCTTTGTTATAGGCAAGCGGAAGTCCTTTCATGACAGTCAATATAGTAATCAGATCCCCATAAACTCTTCCTGTTTTACCTCTGCAGAGTTCTGCCATGTCTGAATTTTTCTTTTGCGGCATGATTGAAGAACCGGTTGTGTAACTGTCACTTAATTCAATAAATGAAAATTCACTGCTTGTCCATAAGATAATTTCCTCTGAAAATCTTGATAAATGCATCATCAGTATGGAAAGGCAGGATATGGTTTCAATACAGAAATCTCTGTCCGAAACACCGTCTATTGAGTTGAGACAGACGGAATCAAATCCAAGATAGTCGGCTTCAAATTTCCTGTCGGTATCATAGCTTGTTCCAGCGAGAGCGCAGCTTCCAATCGGAGAAACATTCATACGTTTCTTACAATCTGAAAGTCTGTCTATATCCCGCATAAACATCATAGAGTAACACATCAGCTGATGACAGAAACTGATCGGCTGAGCACGCTGAAGATGTGTATATCCGGGCATAATGGTATCAATGTTTTCCTCAGCTTTGTCCGTTATAACGGAAATAAGATTTTTTACCTTTGATGAGATTTCGTCAATCTCATCTTTTAAATACATTCTGAGGTCCAGTGCAACCTGATCATTCCGACTTCGTGCTGTGTGAAGTCTTTTGCCTGCATCACCTATTCTTTGAGTTAGAATTTGCTCAATGAACATATGAATGTCTTCCGCTTTTTCATCAATTTGCAAATCACCAGAACGGATTTCATTTAAAATGCATTCAAGATTTTCAATGATGCTGTCTGCATCTTCCTTAGAGATTATATTCTGATTAGCAAGCATTAGAGCATGCGCCATTGATCCGCGAATATCCTGCTCATACATTCTGCAGTCAAATCTAATTGAAGAGTTAAAATCGTCGGCAATAGCAGCGGTTTCACCGCTGCTTCTGCCTGCCCATAATTTAGCCATGTTATTATTTTTTGCCGTTGACAAATGCCTGAACTTTTATCGGTAAACCATAAAGGTTTATAAAGCCAGCAGCATCTGCCTGATTGTAATCGCTTTCACCAAATGTTGCAATGTCTTCACTGTAGAGGGAATAATCACTCCATACGCCGGCTTTAATAATATTTCCTTTATAGAGCTTGAGTTTAACAGTACCTGTTACATGCTCCTGAGTTTTATCTACAAAGGCTGAAAGAGCTTCGCGAAGAGGAGTAAACCACTGTCCGTTATAAACGAGTTCTGCAAATGTTACAGAAAGCCTCTGCTTTTCGTGCATTGTGAGCTTATCTAAGCATACACTTTCGAGATAATCGTGTGCTTTATAAAGAATTGTGCCACCCGGTGTTTCGTATACACCACGGCATTTCATACCGACAAGGCGGTTCTCTACTATATCAATAATGCCTATACCATTTTTTCCGCCAATTTCATTGAGCTTAAGAATGATATTTTTAGCGGTCATTTTTTCTCCGTTAAGAGCTACAGGTGTTCCCTGAACAAAATCAAGAGTTATATATTCAGGTTCATCCGGAGCCATGATGGGGGATACTCCCATTTCAAGGAAACCTTCTTTTTCATACAGAGGTTCATTTCCGGTATCTTCAAGATCAAGACCTTCGTGAGAAAGATGCCACAAATTCTTGTCCTTTGAGTAGTTTGTTTCACGGTTAATCTTTAGAGGAACATCATGCGCTTCAGCGTAATCTATTTCTTCATCCCTTGATTTAATGTCCCATTCACGCCATGGAGCAATAATCTTCATGTTTGGTGCAAAATGCTTTATTGCAAGTTCAAAACGGACCTGGTCATTGCCTTTGCCTGTGCAGCCGTGGCAGATAGCATCTGCGCCTTCTTTAAGTGCGATTTCAACCAAGCCTTTTGCTATGCAGGGACGTGCATGGCTTGTGCCGAGAAGATAATCTTCATAAACTGCTCCGGCCTTCATTGTAGGAATAATATAGTCGTCAACATATTCTTCGGTAAGATCAAGAACATAAAGTTTTGATGCTCCGGTTTTTAATGCTTTTTCTTCAAGACCTTCAAGTTCATCTGCCTGACCGACATTTCCGGAAACAGCAATGATTTCAGGGTCATTGTAATTTTCTTTAAGCCAGGGAATAATAACTGATGTATCAAGTCCGCCTGAGTAAGCAAGTACTATTTTTTTAATTTCTGATTTATCCATTTTTAAGCCTTTCTATATTTATCTTTATTATTTTTATTATTGTTTTTCTATTAAAGCACCTTAGATAAAAAGCTCTGAAGTCTCGGATCCTGAGGGTTTCCGAAGAGCTTATCAGGTGTATTTTGCTCTTTTATTAGTCCATCTTCCATGAAAAGAACTCGGTTAGCAACTTCTCTTGCAAAACCCATCTCATGCGTAACTATTACCATGGTCATCCCATCATTTGCCAGATCACGTATAAGCTCTAAAACTTCGCCAACCATTTCCGGATCTAAGGCTGAAGTCGGTTCGTCAAAAAGCATTACGTCAGGATTCATGGCCAATGCTCTTACAATTGCAACCCTTTGTTTTTGCCCGCCGGATAACATTGACGGATAAGTATCGGCCTTTTCGGTAAGACCTATGCGATCCAGCAATTCCATCGCTTTATCGTCAGCGTCTTTTGCACTCATAAGCTTTAGATTAACGGGAGCAAAAGTTATATTCTGTCGAATTGTAAAATGGGGAAAAAGATTAAAGTGCTGAAACACCATTCCCATTTTCTGGCGTATAATATCTATGTCGACATTTTTGTCACATATATTTTTACCTTCAAACCATATTTGTCCGGAATTTGGAACTTCAAGTAAGTTGAGACATCTTAAGAAAGTGCTTTTTCCTGAACCGGAGGGTCCGATTATAGCGACTTTTTCGCCTTTTTCAATATGTTCATCGATACCTTTTAAAACTTCAAGTTCACCGAAACTTTTATGCAGACCTTTAACCTCTATCACTTCTTGCAAGCCTCCTCTCAAATTTATTTTGAAGCTTTGTGAGAAGCAATACTATAAATAAGTAAATTACTGCGGCTATATAAAGCGGACTCGAAATAAAATACGTTCCTTTGATTGACGAGGAAACTTTTGTTATATCTCTTACTGCAATATATCCTGCTACTGAAGTCTCTTTTACGAGAGCAATGAATTCATTAAAAAGTGCTGGAAGAACGTTTTTAATTGCTTGGGGGAGAACTATGCGAAACATTGTTGTTGTTTCGGAAAGTCCAAGAGAACGTCCGGCTTCGGTTTGACCTATATCTATTGAATTGATTCCGCTTCTGAATATTTCAGCTATATATGCACCTGAGTTTATTCCAAAGCCAATCATACATGCATATGTACCTTTGGTCCATACAGTAAGGCTGTAGATGATAAGTAACTGCAGAACCATAGGTGTTCCACGGATAATAGTTGTGTAAAAATCGCAGATTTTAGCTATCACTTTTGCGACAGGACCGGCCTTGGAGCGGCTACCATAATATTTACCTATTGCGACAACTACACCTATTAATATTCCCATTAAACAGGCTACAGCCGCCAGCATAAGCGTTACGCCGGCGCCTTCAATATACTGTTTCCATCTGTCGTCTTCAATCAGACCGCGATATAAATCTTTTTCAATACTAGCAAACCAGGAACTGTTTCCCATCAATATCTCCTCAGCTTTAATCAATAGGTGCAACCGATAAAATCGGCTGCACCACAGTAATCTAAACTAAATTTAATCTAAAGTAAAGTATATATTTTAAGTAGAATATGTTATTCTTATTCAAGTGAGAAGTTAACCATGTGTGCATCAAATGATTCCTGTAATGAACCATCGTCCATGATTCCCTGAAGTACTTCATTTACAACCGCGAGTAAATCTTCATTTCCTTTTGCAACACCCATAGCAGTATCTTCTGCTGAAAGGAGTCCTTCCATGAGATTAATCTCATCACTGTTGGATGTAAGATATTCTGCCGGAAGCATATCGATTACTGCACAATCTGCATTGCCGCTCTTGACTGCATTAGCTGCATCAATTGCTGTCTTGAACTGCATAATCTGTGCATTTTTGTAATTTTCCTGAACATAAATATCTGCAGTTGTTGCTTCCTGTACAGCTATCTTTTTACCGTCGAGATCATCGAATGTTCCAATATCGGTCTGAGCGGGAACAACAACTTTGAGTCCCATGGAAATATAGATGATTGAGAAGTCGATGATTTCAGCACGTGCGTCGGTACGAGTCATTCCTGCTGCAACAAGATCGCCTTTTCCACTTTTAAGTGAGTCTATTAAAAGCTCAAAGTCCATGTCTACTATTTCTAGTTCTACGCCGAGAGCATCTGCAATTTTCTGGCAGCTGTCCATGTCAACGCCTGCAACATTTCCGTCTGCATCTATATATTCAAACGGTGGAAATCCGGCTGCTGTCAGTACAGTGAGCTTGCCTTTTTCTTTAATTTTATCGACTGCGGATTTTGAAGAAGAATCGGTTGCAGAACTTGAAGAAGAAGCTCCGCAAGCCGTCAGTGCAAATAAAACAGCGATACACATTAATAATGCTACGATTTTTTTAAAGTTTTTCATTTTATCCTCCTTATATTGGGGCTTATCGGGCTCCTTTGATTGACCTCATTTTAAATGAATAAATATTTACTGTCAATGAATATTTATTCAAAATCAAAAATGTTGGCATTTATGTGCATGTCTTACGTTAAATATAGATTGTAATTGTAAAAATTGCATAAAAAACACGGCGCATCTTTCATTTAGCTTGAAATTCATTAATTTTTAGATTAAATTTTCGATTAAAGAAAACACATAAAATATTCATAAAATATGCATTATTTATATACAAGTTTGTATTTTTTATTTTTCGGAGAAGATCATGAATAAAGATTGTTACAATTCATATTTGGAAATTGACCTTGGTAAGATCGGAAAAAACTACTTATCTGTAAAAGCATCTTTAGATGATAATGTTAAGATAATACCTGTCCTTAAAGGAAATGCTTACGGGCTTGGAGCAGTACAGGTTGCAAAGCAGCTTCTTCAAGAAGATAATATAGAGCTTTTCGCTGTTGCTCAGGTTCGGGAAGCTTTGGAGTTGCGAGAAGCCGGCATAAATCAGGATATACTAATACTGGGTGCAGTACCTTATCAGCAGATAGAATACGCTGTTGATGCTGGACTGCAGTTGACAGTATTTAATTCGGAAACTGTTCAGCTTATAGATTCTGAAGCTGCGAAAAAGGATAAATGTATTGATGTTCATATTAAAATAGAAAGCGGTCTTAACAGAATAGGGATAAGACCGGGAGATGATCTTCAAAAACTCTTAGATGTATTAGCCGGGCTATCTCATGTTAATTTAAAGGGCGTTTTTACACACTTTATTGATGCTGAGATTAAAGATAGTAAAACAGCTTATAAACAACTTGAGATTTATAACAAAGCCGTTAAGCAGATTGAAGATTCAGGATTTGAAATACCTATAAAGCATGTATGCAACAGCGGAGCCTCTGAATGGATGAAGGATGCTTATTTCGATGCTGTAAGGCTCGGCAGACGTCTTTATATGGACAGTCGTGATACACCTTTTGATAAAGGTACTTGCGGTGCTGTAGAAGAAATTGCCTCGTGGAGGACTCAAATTGTAAATATCCATATGGTTATGCCGGGTGAAACAGTGGGTTATGATGGAATTTATATGGCGGATAAGCCGGTAAAAGTAGCAACTGTATGTGTCGGATACGGAGATGGATTATGCAGGGGATTTGTAGAGGCAAAAAGTAAAGCACTAATAAATGGTCAGCTTGCTACCTATTTAGGTATATGTATGGACCAGTGTTTGCTGGATGTAAGTGATATTGAGTGCAAAATCGGTGATGAAGTAACAATATTCGGATATGCTTCAGATGGAAGTTTTCTTTCATCTCAATCGCTTGCAGCTACAGTTGGCAATGAAGGTGTATATTTTACCGATATTTTAAGTAACAGGGTGAAGAGAAAATATATATAAACATAATGCTTCACAGTGTTTTACAAAAAATGAATAAAATAATTATTTTATTCATTAATTTACAGCCAGATTGTAAATGGCGCATAAATTAGAAATATGCATAAATTATATTAATTGTACAATATTACACTAGTAATTAAAGAATATTCAGTTTATAATAGCGTCATAATTAAAAAATGAATATATTCAGTATATTCAGAAAAAAGAGGAGAAAATATTATAATGAAAAAAATAATTGCATTGACATTATCTTTGATAATGGTTTTTGCACTCTGCGCTTGCGGAACATCTGCAACTACAAGCAGTGCTGCTTCATCCAATACTCTGGTATTTGGAACATCAGCTGACTATGCACCTTTTGAGTTTATGTATAAAAATGATAAGGGCGATATGGAATATGCAGGCATCGATGTTGATGTTGCTAAGTTTATTGCCGAAGATATGGGTAAAGAACTCCAGATAGAGAATATGAGTTTTGACTATCTGCTTGTTGCTCTTCAGAAGGGCGATTACGATATGGTTCTTGCTGCTATGGAAGATACCGAAGAAAGAGAAGAAGCTGCGGATTTCTCTGATCCATACTATCAGGATATTCCGGCTCTTATACTTATAAAGAAAGACAAAGCTGATACTCTTAAGACTCTTGCAGATTTTGACGGTCTTACAGTCGGTGCACAGACAGCTACAACAAAAGCTGATATGGTTACAGAAATGATGCCCGGTGCAACACTTCAGACTCTTGCAAATGTTAATGATCTTATTAATGAGCTTGTTTACGATAAGCTTGATGCTGTCCTTCTTGATGGCGCTGTTGCACTTGCAGCATGTGAAACCAATGATGAACTCGTAACTTCTGATGCATCATCTGAACTTGGCGAAGCTGCTCCTTACTGTGTTGCTGTTGCAAAGGGAGATCCTAAGGGACTTCTTCCTGCAATAAATGCAGCAATTGCAAAAATTACTTCCACTCAGACCGCAGAATGGGTTGAAAGTGCAAATGCACTTGTTGATTCCGGTGTTGCTGAAGAAGTTTCCGTTGATGCACCTGAGGCATAACAGAACCAGTAATTAATATTTGATTTTTAAACGCATTGCCCCATTAATAGGGGCAATGCGAATTTCAATTTAGAAAGGACCTTTTTATGTGGTTCAAAAGCTTGTTTGAAGGAATGTCTCCGGCTTCTTTCTTTAATTTCTCATTTATACCGAAATATGGCACTTATCTTTTACAGGGCTTGGCATATACTCTTCTTTTGGCTGTTGTGTCGGTTTTACTCGCTATTATCCCGGCATTGCTTCTTGCTGTAATGCGCCTTAGTAAAAACAAGGTTATTAAAGGTTTGTCAGGAGCATATATTGCTATATTTAGGTCAACTCCGCTGCTTGTTCAGTTAAGTATTATTTATTTCGGACTTTTTGGCGTTATTTCAATTCCAAGAATTACTGTTCTCGGGTTTATTGATATAAGCCGGTTTATACCCGGAGTTGTTGCACTTGCTTTAAATAGCTCAGCATATGTTGCTGAAATCTTCAGAGCAGGTATTCTGGCTGTTGACATAGGACAGACTGAAGCTGCAAGGTCTTTGGGATTGTCAAAATTTCAAAGCTTCAGACTTGTTGTACTTCCACAGGCCATTAAGAATGTACTTCCAGCCCTTGCCAATGAAATTGTTACAATGGTCAAGGAGAGCTCAATTTGTATGACTCTTGGAATGTCAGAACTTATGTTCTGCGCAAAGACAGTTGCAACTTCGACATATATTTCGCTTGCACCTTATGTTTGTGCAGCCGTCATGTATTTTATAATTAACTATCCGGCATCCAAAGCAATAGAAGCTATTGAGAGGAGAATGCGTCGTGGCGATAAACACTGATATTATTATTTCGGTAAAGGACCTGGTAAAAGAATATAATGATGGTACAGTAAAGGCCCTTCAAGGCTGCTCTCTGGATATACACAGAGGGGAAGTCGTCACAATTATAGGACCATCGGGCTCCGGAAAATCTACATTTCTGCGCTCTCTCAATCTTCTTGAGAATCCGACAAGCGGCACAATTGAGTTTGAAGGCGTAAATATTACCGATACTAAAGTTAATCTTGATCTGCACAGAAGAAAAATGGGAATGGTTTTCCAGCATTTCAATCTGTTCCCGCATAAGACAGTTATTGATAATATAACAATGGCTCCTGTAACTTTGAAAATTATGGGTAAATCAGAAGCAGAAGAACTGGCTATGAAGCTTTTGACCCGTGTAGGACTTCAGGATAAAGCACAGGAATATCCTTCAATGCTATCCGGCGGACAAAAACAAAGGGTTGCAATCGTTAGAGCGCTTGCAATGAACCCGGATGTTATGCTATTTGATGAACCTACATCCGCTCTCGACCCTGAAATGGTTGGTGAAGTTCTTGAGGTTATGAAAGAGCTGGCTTCCAACGGCATGACAATGTGCGTTGTAACTCATGAGATGGGATTTGCAAGAGAGGTTGCCGACAGAGTTATTTTTATGGCTGATGGAAAAATTCTTGAGGAAGGTTCTCCCACTGATGTTTTTGACAATCCCAAGGATGAAAGATTGAAGGATTTCTTGTCAAAGGTACTCTGATATGTTTTTCGATACTCATGCCCATTATGATGATCATGCTTTTGATGATGACAGAAATGAGCTTATATGTTCACTCTCAGCGTCTTCTGTTGCATTTGTTATAAATCCCGGATGTGATATTGAAAGCAGCCTTAAAGCGCGAGAGCTTTCTCATAATTATGATTTTATGTATTTTGCAGCAGGTATTCATCCTGAGGAGCTAAAGAATTTACAAGATAACGCTCTTGAAGTAATTGAAGATATTGCCAAAGATAACAAGTGCGTGGCAATAGGTGAGATTGGACTTGACTACTATTGGGATTCGTCTAATAAGGAAGAGCAGAAAAACATATTTAAAGCTCAGATGAACCTGGCTGAAAAGTTATGTAAACCTGTAATTATTCATGACCGTGAAGCACATGGAGATTCATTTGAAATTATTAATGAATATACGAATGTCAGAGGGGTATTTCATTGTTATTCCGGTAGTGCGGAAATGGCAGTTGATCTACTGAAAAGAGGATACTATCTCGGGTTTGATGGACCTGTAACTTACAAAAATAACAAAAAATCTGTTGAAGTTCTGAAATTATGTCCGTTAAACAGAATTTTGATTGAGACAGATTCTCCTTATTTAAGCCCGGTTCCAAGGAGAGGGAAACGTAATGATTCGAGAAATCTCATTTATGTAGCTGAGAAAATTGCTGAGATTAAGAATCTTAGCGTTGAAGAGATTGAAGATATAACCTTAAACAATGCCAGAGAATTTTTTGCATTGTGATATGATGATAAGAGGAAACTTATAGTTATGGAAATAGGAATTAAAGGATACGCTGAGACAATTGTAGATAAGACCAATATTGCATCAGCTGTAGGAAGCGGATTGCTTGATGTTTTTTCAACGCCAAACATGATAGCTTTAATTGAAAAAGCTGCCCATGAATCAGTTGCAGCTTTTCTTGATTCTACCCAAGGGACAGTCGGCATAAGGATGGAAATTGACCATCTTGCAGCGACTCCGCTGAATCAGAAAGTATGGGCGGAAACTGAACTTATAGAAATTGATGGAAGAATACTTACCTTCCATGTCGCAGCATTTTCAAATATTGAAAAAATTGGAGAGGGAATTCATAAACGCTGCATTATTTATAACGACAGATTCATTCAGAAAACAGAAGATAGGTATAAATCAGAATAATTAACTAAATCCAAATAATCAGATAGAAGTAACATATCATGATTATTTGGATTGTTATTTTTCGAGCTGTTACTCGAATATTGAATATCAATATTGAAAATAGTATACTGATAAAGCCAATTTTAAAATAATCGAGGTAAATAATATGGAGCATAGGACACACGACTATACAAGACCTAATATTCTTAAACTTTGCACCAAGATAAGTCTTGAAAGTTTAACTTATACCGGAATCACCTATAATGACTCTGAGTATGTAATGTTTGACACAATCGTAGATGACGATATGTGCGAAATTATGATGCATCTTAAGCTTGAAACTCCGCGTACTGTTGAAGAAATTGCACGTAGAGCAAAAAAAGATGTTGATTATACAGCTGAACAGATTAAAAAACTTCTTTGGGTTGGAGCAATTCGTGAAACCGAATCTGAAGGTGTACTTAAATACCACTATACTGTTTGGGTACCGGGAATCATGGAAGATGTCCTTGGAAATACAGAACTTTGTGAAGAGTATCCGATACTTGGTGAATGCTTTGAAGAATATACACGCAAGAGAATTTCAGTGCTGGCTCCAATGCTTGATCGTGGAATGTGCTTTATGCGTGTTATGCCAGTTGCCTCGGCAATAAAAACTGAAACAAGAAAAGCAGATTATGATGAGGTTTACCGTCTTGTTGAAAATGCTACAACAATTTCTGTTGGTCCATGTTCATGCCGCAGATCAAGACGTCTTATGGGAGAAGGTTGCGGACATCTTGAAGAAGATATGTGCATTTATCTTAATGAAAATGCACTTGCATATATTAAGACCGGTAAGCACAGAGAAATAAGCAAAGAAGAAGCCTATGAAATTCTTCAGCGTGCTGAAGATAACGGCCTCGTACATGAAGTTGACCAGACACTTGGATTTAATGAAGCTCCGGGTGCAATTTGTAACTGCTGTGGATGTTCCTGCTATTCTCTTAGAATTGCGAATATGTTCCGTAAACCTGACGGAATTCGCTCAAATTATAAAGCTGTAATAGATCGCAGCAAATGTGTTGCATGCGGACAGTGTGTAGAAAATTGTCAGACAAATGCACTTAAACTTGGAAGAAAGCTTTGTGAGAAAACACCTACCGAAAACGTTGATGTGCATATTCCAGAAAAGACAGCGTTCATAAATAAAAATACTTATAATGTCAATTACCGTGAAAACAGAAGTGATGTTGCCGAGACTGGTACATCACCTTGCAAAGCAGCATGTCCTGCGCATATTTCAGTTCAGGCATATCTTAAGCTTGCATCAGAAGGTCGTTATCAGGAAGCGCTTGAATTAATTAAGAAAGAAAATCCGTTCCCGGCAGTTTGCGGTCGTATTTGCAATAAAAAGTGCGAAGAGGCGTGCACACGTGCAACCCTTGATGAGGCTGTTGCAATTGACGACATCAAGAAATTTATTGCAGAAAAGGATCTCAATGAGGAGACACGTTTTGTTCCTAAGATGCTCAACCAGATAGGAAAAGCATATCCGCAGAAGATAGCTGTTATTGGAGCCGGACCTGCCGGACTTTCCTGCGCTTACTATCTTGCTGTAAAGGGTTATCCTGTAACGGTATTTGAAAAAGAGAATACGCTTGGAGGTATGCTCACACTTGGTATTCCTTCATTCCGTCTTGAGAAGAACATTATAAATTCGGAAATCGATGTCCTTACAGAACTCGGTGTTGAATTCAAAACAGGTGTTGAAGTAGGCAAAGATGTTACACTTGACTCCTTACGTGAAGATGGTTTCAAGGCATTTTATCTTGCGGTAGGTGCTCAAAGTGGGGCAAAGCTTGGTATTGCTGGTGAAGATCTTGCCGGAGTCTACTCAGGCATTGATTTTCTGCGTGATGTAAACCTTGGAAAGAGTGTAGACATAGGTAAAAAAGTAGCAGTTATAGGTGGCGGAAATGTTGCTATAGACGTTGCTCGCACAGCTGTGAGACTTGGAGCTGATGTAACTGTATGTTACCGTAGAAAAGAAGAAGATATGCCGGCATCTTTCGATGAAGTTGAAGAAGCTAAAGAAGAAGGCGTAAAGTTCTTATTTGAACATAAGCCTGTTGAAGTAGTAGGCGAAAACGGTAAGGCGGTTAAACTTGTTTGTGAAAACGATGAGTGCTTTGTTGATAGCATAATTGCCGCAATTGGACAGAAGATTGATGTGTCAGCATTTAATGTCGAGACAGGGGAGAAGGGCAATGTCCTTGCTAACAGCAAAACATATCAGACGAGTATTCCGGATGTATTTGCCGGTGGTGATGTTGTTACAGGGCCTAAATTTGCAATTGATGCAATTGCAGCCGGTAAGGAAGCTGCTATTTCAATTCACCGCTATGTACACGAAGGGCAGACACTTACATTTGGTCGCGATAATCGTGATTATAAAGCTATAGATAAAGACAATATTGCATTTTCACCTGATTCATTTGATATGACACCCAGACAGAAGTCAGCGTGCGCCTCATCTGAAAAAGCAAAGAACAGCTTTAAGGATCTCCGCGGTATACTTACAGAAGAACAGATTAAAAAAGAAGCTGAACGCTGCTTGAATTGCGGCGCAGTTGTGCTTGATGAGTATATGTGTGTAGGCTGCGGTATCTGTACAACAAAATGCAAATTCGATGCAATTCATCTTGAAAGAGTAACGGATGCATGTGGTAAATCATATTTTAAAAATATTGGCAGCATATATGCAGGAGCACCGGCAAAAATAGGTAAAGTTGTTGCTAATAAAATTAAATATACAAGGAACTAATTACTAGAAAGCTTGATTAAAAAGCACCACCAGTTTTAAATAACCGGTGGTGCTTTTTTAAAGGATATTTATCAACCCCAAGCTGCGTAATAATTTGAATAATCTGCGCCTTCTGAGTCAGGCTCAAATGCACCTGTAAGCTTTGCAATTACACGGGCATATCCTTCGTTATCCTCTGGGTATGGAGTTGGGCAGTAGTCATTATAAGCGGCATAGTCATTATAATTTCCCTTGTTTGCTTTCGCATTTGCAGCATCTATTTTGCTGGTAACTGCACAGGGAATAGCTGTAAAACTGTCATAGCTTATTGTGCCGTCAACATCTTTTTTTATTTTGACTTGTACAATTGCTGTATCAGGGTCTGATGGTTCTGTTGAACCGCCAAAGCACCAGTTTCCCATAGAATACATTATAAGTTTTCCGTTGTACTCTTCTATTGGCTGTAAGCAGTGGGGATGTGAACCATAAACTATATCGTATCCGATATCAATGCAATTATGAGCAAGAGTACTTTGATTTTCATTAGGGGAGTAATACAGTTCCTGCCCCCAATGGAACATACAGATAGTGATATCCGCTCCATTTGATTTCATATCGGTATATGCAGATTTGATTTTTTCAAGTTTTTCTTCAGGATGATAAGTATTATATCCTGTATAAACACCAAGCTTAAGCCCGTTTGGGGTTTCAACAACTATATATTCATTATCATTGATGTATTTTATTCCAACAGCATCTAGAGATTCTTTTGTATCATCCCGGCCTTGTTCATAATAATCCATAGTATGATTGTTGGCCATTGTTACAAAGTCTACTCCACCTTCAACGAGTATGTTGGCATAGGCAGATGGACATTTAAAAGAGAAGGTTTCACCGGAGGAATACATATCTCTGTCAGAGAGAGTACACTCTAGGTTCGCCAGGGTATATTCATCTTCTTTGAAGTAACTTGCTGTATTCTGATAAGGATAAGCGTAGTTGTCTCCGACTACCTGAGGAAGACCATACGGGCTGTAAATAAAGTTTGCATTTGCCCAAAGAGTATTATCGCCTATAAACGAAAGTGTATAGTACTCAGGCTCAGGTTCCGGAGTAGGTTCAGGAGTTGCTTCCGGAGTTTGAGTATTATCAGTATCAATAATAATTTGCGGTGTAGGTTCGATGGTAGGCTCGGGAGTCGCTGCGGCTTTAGTTTCAGCAGGGGTTCTGATTCCTACAATTACTGCAATGATTATAATTCCTAAAATTGCAGTGCCTAGAACGCGAAGCGCATTGCTTGTATGTTTATTTCCTTTGGAAGGTCTCTTTTTGTTACTATACGATTTTTTGTTGTTTTTATACGACATCAGTGTATTGGTACCAACTTTCCTTGTACTACAAATCGTGCATCATCATATTCATATGTGCATGTTGAAAATGTAACGATATTATCTCCGGGCTTTACATCGACATTTGTTTTGACAAGCGACTGAGATATTGCATTATCAAGATAAGTCTGCCATTCAAGTTCGTTGCCTAGTGTAATATTATATGTCTCGGATGAAGCAGAAGTTACAAAAGCAGCAAAGACTTCCACACGATAATTATATGTAGGGGTATTGATGTACATATTTGGATGTTCATCATAGAAATTCTGGTAATTATAGTCTATGAGTTTGGCAAACATGGAACCATCGTTCATGTGATGACCGTAAATTATAGTATTATTGTCGGAAAAATCCTTCTGATTCATGCACTCCATGAAAATTGTTCCGGAGGAGTTGTAACTGCCATCAAGCTGACGATTGAGGAAATAGCTGTTGTCATCATATCTTGCCATTGGATAATTGATAACCGTATCAGGAAGATAAATCCAACCTATGATGTCAGGATAGTCATTTAACAGTGTATTCCAATCAGTAGAGATAGGAGATACCTCATCATCAAGAACTATTCCTTGATCTTCTGCGACAGTCTGAGTGCTTGCGGTAGAAGATGTAGAAGAAGAAGTAGTATATTTACCACTCATATCGTTGTAAAATTTTTCAGATGTTTTGTATTCTATTTCTTTTGAAATAAATTTATAACCTGCAAAAATGAATACTCCGACACATATAATAAGCAGTATTATTATTAAAGCTCTTAATCCTTTGCTCATGTGCTATGTCTCCTTAAGTGTTTAATAATGCAGCCATTGCTGCTCCTGGAAGAGTTGTATCACTGCCCACGTAAATGCGGTAGTTGATATTTAATATATCTTTAGCGTAGTGATTAAGAATATTATCAAGATATTCTTTAAAATGTTTGCTTTTAGATATAAGCGAGCCTTCGGCAAAGAATGCAGCAGGGAATTGGGAATCTGTTCCGGATTGGTTAAATTTTATTACCCCAATCATGGCTGAGGCTACAGATCTTGCAGACCTTTCAAATGCTGCGCAGCATAGCTGAGATATAAATTCAAGGTCTTCTTTGTTATCTGTAATATTAAAGATATCTGTTCCGGATGCCATATCATCTGCACAACTTCCGTCAAACTTGTCGATTGTTTGAATATTTTCACGGCAGGAACTAGAAATATATCCGTCTTCTGCTGCCATACAGATCAATTCTTTGCATAAAGGCCCAATATATGCACCGCTTATCATTTTCTCAATAAGTTTATTACCTGGGAAATTACTGTTTTTATCAAGTTTTCTGTCGACATTACCAAAAGGCATATTATTGAAAAATCCGGCTTCCATATTGTATATCATGTTATTATAACACATGCACATATTAAAACCAGTACCACAAATCATTCCAACCATATCACTGAAAACTGAGGTATCGTATGATGAACTTCCACCAAGAAGAGCAGCTACAGTATCATTAATAATTACAATGTGTTTTTTAGCATAGCCTCTTTTTTCAAGTTCAATATTTATTGACTCACCAATAAGCTTACCTTCACACCCGTTTATTACGACTTCTTTATCGATTACATGTACACGTCCGTCGCATTCGGGGGTAATCTCAGCGTCATATGAAAAGCAAAATCCTATTTTATCGGATAAACTTAAATTGCACTCAATACTGTCAACAATAAAAGATATAAAATCATCCCATGATATAGGAGAATATGTACCCGGCATAGCGCATTTTTTAATATCCGTAATGATGAAATTATTTCCGTCATATTCGGCAAGACCTGATCTGTAATTTGTTCCACCGGCATCAATTACAATAATTTTTTCGTTTTTATTTATTTTACCAGATACATTTAGATATGTTGGTATCATGGGTAAATCTATTATATTTCCAGATAAACCAGCTTCGATATGCTCACAAAAAGAATCAGATATTATTGAGGGATCGATATTTTGTGGATCCATATTATGATTAATTAGGAAATCAGACACAGATTTATTCAACAAAAATTTCCTCCAATATAGAAATCAATTAATTATAATATCTTTTTATGAGCATTTCAACTTTACTTTTATGCGCTAAAGTGTTAATGTTTTATTATCTAAAATCAAAGAAGGTGTTTTTATGTATAAAGTCAATAAAAAACCAAGATGTGATGATATGTATAATGCAATTCTTTCACTGGAGACACTCGAAGAGTGCAAAGCTTTTTTTGATGATTTATGCACGGTTACTGAGCTTCAGGCAATGGAACAAAGATATGATGTTGCTGTATGTCTTAGTCAGGGAATGATTTACAATGATATACTTGAAAAAACAGGCGCATCCTCTGCAACTATCAGCAGAGTTAACAGATCCCTTCAGTATGGAAAGGGAGGATATGATATAGCTTTTAAAAGAACGGGAGTCGAGGGGAAAGACGACAATTGAAAGCATATTCTTCACTTGCGTATTCATATGATAAATTCACATATGATGTTCCATATGATGAGTTCTTAAAATATTATAAGGAGCAATTTAATAAAACAGAAGGAGAATTTAAACTAATTCTCGATTTATGTTGTGGAACCGGTACTATTACAAAACTTCTTTATGATGAAGGCTACGATGTTATTGCAGTTGATGCATCAGAAGATATGTTGATGATGGCAAGAGAAAAGGTACCTGAGGCTTTATTTATCTGTCAGGATGCTACAGAACTTGATTTATATGGTACGGTTGATGCATGTATAAGCTCTCTTGACAGTATTAACTATATTGATCCAAAAAACTTCCCAAAGGTCCTTGAACGACTTAACCTGTTTGTAAGGCCCGGTGGTGTATTTATTATGGATATACGTACAGATAAATTTCTTCGCCGAATGGATGGATATATTTCAGTAGACGAGACGGAAGATACTTTATGTATGTGGAGAGGTGATTTTGACCAAGATGAGGAAGCCCTTTATTATACAGTGGATATTTTTTCAAAAGTGAAATCATTTTGGGACAGAAATACAGAAGAACATAAAGAGTATGTATATAGCGTAGACTACATTAAAGAGCAATTAGAAAGATTTGAATTCAGAATTTCAGATATTACAGAAAAAAATGAAAGAATTTTTATTTCTTGTGTAAAAAGTGATTGACAAGAAAAGAATTTTTTCGTATAATAACAAAGCTGTCACGTGGAGGCTTAGCTCAGCTGGTTAGAGCACCTGCCTTACAAGCAGGGGGTCACTGGTTCGAGTCCAGTAGTCTCCACCACAGTATTTGCCTCGGTAGCTCAGTAGGTAGAGCAGCGGACTGAAAATCCGCGTGTCGCCAGTTCAATTCTGGCCTGAGGCACCATTTTGCGGCTTTAGCTCATCTGGTAGAGCGCCACCTTGCCAAGGTGGAGGTAGCGAGTTCGAGCCTCGTAAGCCGC
>R06__coassemble_60_pt1 | contig 44800 bp, 42 predicted proteins | sample R06__metabat2_high_PE_044 | metagenome-assembled genome bin R06
AGGCTCAGGCGTAGGTTCCGGCGTAGGCTCCGGAGTCGGTTCAGGTGTTGGTTCAGCACTTACCGCAGGTGATGAAACTACATTTTGCTCATCTTTTACAGTGCCTTGTATCATATCGGTCAATTCCGATACTGAGCACGCACAAAGTGATAAAATTAAGGATAATGTTGTAATAAATAAAACAAATTTCTTAAACATGTAGGCTATTATATCCTAAATAACATCAACTGTCACTGAAAAAAGTACCAGAAAGTTAAATAAGAAAAAACAGGCCCTCCCGGAAAGGGGGCCTGTTGAAATCTTTAAAAGATGGTCTGATTATTTCGAGACTTTTGCAATTTTTGAAACTATACCGCCAAGAGCAAGCAGAGCTAAAGCGTTGGGGATGACCATGATGTTATTGAAAAGGTCTGTGAGTTCCCATACAAGGTCGTTGGAAGCAATAGTTCCAAGGAAAATGAAAATGAGAGCAATTACACTGTAGATGGTTGTACAGAGTTTGGGGTTCTTTTTGCCGAAAAGATACTGTGCATTGATTTTACCGAAGAGATTCCAGCTGAGGATTGTGGAAAATGCAAAGAAGAGTAAGCAAATAGCAACAAATTTAGCACCGAGACTATCGCCCATTACGGTTCCAAATGCAGTCTGTGCAAGGTTTGCTTTGCTGATTCCGTCAGGAATAACGCCGTTTTCAAGAATACCACCCTTGGTGTAAAGTGTGTTAATGATAACAAGTGCATTGAGTGTAAGAACAACGAAAGTATCTACAAAAACACCAATCATAGCCATGATGCCCTGATCGTGAGGATCTTTTACATCAGCAAGGGCATGTGCATGAGGTGTTGAGCCCATACCGGCTTCGTTTGAGAAAAGTCCGCGTTTTGCGCCCTGGCTTATAGCGGTTTTTAAAGCATAACCGATTGAGCCACCGATGATGGCACTTGGATTAAAGGCATATTTGAAAATAAGACCGAATGCAGCAGGTACATAGCGGATACGTACTATAAGAACGAAAAGACCACCAAGTATAAAGATGCAGGCCATAACAGGGACAATTTTCTCTGTTGCAGATGCAAGACGCTGAACACCGCCTAAGAATATTGTTGCGCATATGATAACCAAAATGATACCAATAATCCAGGCAGGAATTCCAAAAGCACTTTCAAAGTTAGAACCTATGGAGTTGGACTGGACCATACAGCCCATGAAACCGAGAGCGAGTGTAATTGCTACAGCAAAGAATGCTGCGAGGAATTTGCCGAATTTTCCGCTGTAAGCTTTGCGTATATAGTAGACAGGACCGCCGTGAATGCTTCCGTCTTTGTCAACTTCTCTTGTTTCAATTGCCAGTGTAGCTTCAGCATAAATTGTAGCCATTCCAAAGAAAGCTATAATCCACATCCAGAAAATAGCACCGGGACCACCTGTAAGTATAGCACCTGATGCACCAACTATATTGCCTGTACCAACCTGCGCTGCAATAGCAGTAGCAAGTGCCTGGAATGAGCTCATCTTGTTTTTGTCTTTTTTGCCGTTTAGACTGATCATACCAAAGAATCGTTTCATACCTTCACCGAAGCAACGGACTTGGACGAATTTCGTCTTAATAGAGTAAAAAAGACCTACACCGATTAGAAGGAAAATAAGAATGTAATCGGACAAATAACTGTTGATAGTGGATGCGATTTTCAGAAGAACCTGTTCCATGAATAATTAAATCTCCTTTAAAAATGAATAAAAAATAGAGCTGCCGTCTGATGACGGTGCTCTGAAGAAAAAGTGAAGCAGGCTTATAAAGTATCGCTTGCTCTGTCCTTTTGCCTGAGAGATTCGGCTTTTGAAGCCTTGCACCTTCGGCATCCGATTTAACGGAATTCTCCAGAGTGTTCTCCTGTTTCGGTTGTTTAAACTTCCGAAACCTTCAACGAACGTTGCACAGAATATAGCACCAGATATGAATAATGTCAACTGAAAATTTGAAATTTACAAAAAAAGAAGAAGCCGGAAAATATATCCGGCTTCTGAAATATAAATATAGAGTTGATTTCTTATCCGAGCTGAGGTATGTAACCACCGAGTACTTTCGGGAGCCACAGAGACAAATCCGGGATAAAGGATATGAGAAGCAGAGCAACTATCATGCAAAGATAGAACGGAAGTGTTGCTTTGACAACTCTTTCCATAGGAACTTTGCCAACTGCAGAACCAATAAAGAGAACTGAACCTACAGGAGGAGTCAGGAGGCCAATGCCACAGTTGAGAACCATTATGATACCGAACTGAATCGGGTCGAGACCACATATCTTCGCCAGAGGCAGGAGAATCGGTGTGGCTATAAGTATAATAGGAGCCATATCCATGATGCACCCAAGGAACAAAAGGATAAGGTTAATGAGTAGTATCATAACAACTCTGTTATCTGTAACATTAAGAATTGCTTTTGCGGCCATATCCGGAACGTGTAAAAGAGTCAGACAGTTGCCAAAGACAGAAGATGTAGCGATAAGTATGAGAACTATTGAAAGAGTATCGATACAACTTTCAAGACATTTCCAGACTCCCTTCCAGTTAAGTCCCTTATAAACGTAAAGGGAAACAAGGAGAGAATAGATAACGGCAATAGCTGATGACTCAGTTGCTGTAAACCATCCACCGACAACACCTATAACAACAATTATTACGGCAGCGAGGGCCCAGAATGAACGGACAAGCTGTTTCCCAAGGTTTACTATGGAGAACTTCTCTCCCTTGGGATAATTACGCTTAACGGAAATGATATATGATCCGACCATCAGTGAAATTGCAAGAATAGCACCGGGAACATAACCTGCCAAAAACAGAGATCCTACGGAAATTCCACCGGCAGAAGTTGCGTAAATAACCATGTTGTGTGAAGGGGGAACAAGAAGTCCTTCACATGAAGATGTGATAGTAACGGCAGTGGAAAAGTCATCATCATAACCTTCATCAACCATCATAGGGATAAGGATAGAACCGAGAGATGCAGTATCTGCAGAAGCAGAACCGGAAATTCCGCCAAAGAAATAGGAAGCAACGATATTAACCATTGCAAGACCGCCACGCATCCAGCCGACACATGCATTGGCAAGGTCAATCAGCTTTTCGGAAATTCCACCCGTACCCATTAGAACTCCCATTGTAATAAAGAAAGGAACAGCCATTAAAGAAAATGAACTTATACCTTTAACCATCAGACGACAAACGTCCATAAGAGGATTGCCCATATAAAGCATGCAGAATACAGAGGCAAGACCAACAGCATAAGCTATAGGGAAGCGAAGAACAACCATAAGAAGGAAAGAACCGAGAAGTATTAAAATACCAATACCTTGAGCTGTCATACTGCAGTTTCCTCCTTTTTATCGTCCTTAATAAAGAAGGACTTAATGTGCTCGTAGATTTTTTCAATCTCAAATATAATTACCGCAATTCCTGCAAGAGGAACAGGGAAGTACATCCAGAATTTAGAAAGCTTGGGAAGAGATATATAAGAGGCTCTTGCACCAAGTGTTGATGCGTAGTTCCATCCAACGACCAGCATTATAATGCCGAATGCGAGGACACAGGCATCAGATAAAATATCAAGTATTTTTAAAAGCTTTTTAGGGAGATATCTGTCAAATGCCGACATGCGGATGTGGGCATCGCGACGTATTGCAAGAGCTGCGGAAAGAACGGCCATGTAGCTCATGAAGGTAAGAACAATTTCTTCGCTCCATTTCGGGTCTGTTATAGCAGGAATAAATTCATGCACATAACGACCTAGAACTGCATAGGAAGTGATAAGGATATCTGCTATAAGAAGTATTTTGCAGATAAATAGGATAACCTGATATGCCTTGTCATAAAAAGGCCTGATTTTATCCAGTTTATTAAAAATTTCGGGCATAAAACCGCCTCCTAGCTAAAAATAGGGGGCGCAGGCTTTAACTGCGCCCCGTTAAGAAATCTTTATACGAGTTCGACAAATGGCTTATGCCATATCAAGAATCTGCTGATAGAGATCTGCAAGATCGCCCTGTGTGTATTCACCGACTATCTTGGAGCAAGCTTCCTGCCAAGGAGTCTTGTCTTCAACTTCTATGATGTCGCATCCTTCATCAAGGAGAAGCTGCTTTGCTTCGTCATCCTTCTGCTGAGCAACTTCCTGGTCTGTTGCCATTGCAACTTTTGCTGCTTCCATTATAACATCCTGCTGTGCAGCGGTGAGTTTGTTCCATGCATTGTCGCAAATGATGATTTCAATTGCGCCGAGAGTGTGACCATCAAGAACGAGAGTGTTTGCAACTTCGGGGAATGCATTGGATCTGTAGTTGGAGATAGGCTGTTCTGCACCATCAACAACACCTGTCTGGAGTGCACTGTAGAGTTCGTTGAAAGCAACGACAGTTGCGGAAGCGCCAAGACCTTCAACCATACCGACCATAACGGGGTCATTGGAAACACGGATTTTCTTACCCTGAAGATCTTCAATGCTCTTTATGCCGAGGTCCTCTTTGAAGAAGAAGTGACGGAATCCTTCTTCACCGTAGAAAATACCACGGACGGGGAGACCGACTTCCTGAGGCTCGTTGAGGAATTCCTGAGCGAGGTCAGATGATGCGAAATTCCAGAAATGTTCACGGGAAACAAATGTGAACGGGAGAGAGAGAAGAGTTGCTTTGTTGCAGCCGTAAGAGCTGAGAGCAAAAGCAGAAATACGGGAGATGTCAATCTGTGTTGAACCAGCGAGCATTGAGTCAAGAACGTCATTCTCTGAACCGAGAACACCGCCAGCCTGAATGTCAATGGTGATGGAACCGCCGGAGAGTTCTTCACAAGCATCTTTGAATGCCTGAGCAACAGTACCAACTGTTGTGCCCTCTAACGGGTTGACTTCTGCGTAAACGAGTGTGACTGCCGGATCGTCTGCTACGGATGCCGCTGCTTCAGCTGCCGGAGCTGCCTCAGCTGCGGGAGCTGCTTCTGTAGCTGCAGGTGCTGCCTGCTGGCCACATGCGCAAAGAGCAAAGATCATAACGAGAGCCATAACTAATGCCAGGATCTTTTTCATATGAGTTTGTCCTCCATAAATTTTTTGAGTAATAAATACTCTTTAATACCAAATAAGAATAGCATAATTGTAAAATACAGTAAAGTGTTAACTCTGCTAAAAAAATGCAAAAATTTTGTATTTTTTGCCAATAAAGCGTGTTATAATTTTAACATGGAAAATAAAAATAAAAATGCAGATGGAATTATGCTGACATGCAATATTAACGGAGACGCATTTGTACGCTTTGCAAAGTATGATACGTTCAAAAGAAAAAAAGCGTGGAAATCCCCGGTAATATTTGCATCAATCATGAGCGCATTTGCTCTTGTTTGTTTCACAATTTTAAAAGACCGAGCGCAGTCGGCACTTCTCGGAACAGTCCTTTTGGCAGTAGGGCTTGTAGTGCCTGCGGTATACTACTTTATGTATATGAGTTCCGTGAGAAAGCAGGTGAAAAAATACGGACTGAGATCTTCAAAGGCGCAATACTTCGTGCGGCTTGACAGCGACAGAATCCATGTTGTAAAGGGTAAGGAGACTTTAGACCATGCATGGGAAGATGTCTATATGTTTGTTGAGGATAAAGGAGTTTCATATTTATATGTAAGCGAGACTCGTGCCTATCTTCTTGTGCACGGAGATAATTATGAAGAGGCAAGAAAAATTATAGAAAGCAAAATCACAAAAGAGAAAATCAAGAAAGCATAAAACCGATGGATATTAAATCCATCGGTTTTTTAAAAGGATTATTATAAGAAGCTTCCTGCGAAAGTAATAAGCTGCGGGAAGAGTATGCAGATTGCTATGCATACAACTGTTCCGAGAATATAAGGAATAAGATACTTAAAGGTACTTGATACCTTGATTTTCATAAGATCCGCCGCCACATAAAGGCACATGCCGACAGGAGGTGTTACAAGACCTACGCCTATAACAACAGTTACCAAAACGCCAAGGACAATTGGATCAACGCCAACTGACATTGCTATCGGGAAAATAATAGGCATAAAGAGAGTAAGAGCTGCGATAGATTCCATAAACATTGTTACAACGAAGAATAAAAGCAGAATCATAATAAGAATGACAGTCGGATTCTGTGAAAATCCGAGCATGACACCTGTGAGCCATTTGTCAAATCCTGCAGTTGTAAGCATGATAGTGTAAAGCTTTGCTCCACCTATAACAACGAATATTCTTGCAGAAACTCTGACAGTTTCGGTGAATGCGAACTTAAGATCTGCCCATTTGAGCTCTTTGTAAACAAGACCGCCACATATAAGACCATAAAGAACTGCAATTGCTCCGGCTTCTGTGGGAGAGACAATGCCTGTGGTAATAGTTCCGATTATAATAACCGGCATTAAAAGTGCTGGCCAGCTTCCTTTGAACGTACGCCAGACTTCACCCCATGTAAAATGTCCGTCTTCTGGCTTTACACCTTCTTTTTTAGCAAAGATGTATGAAAGAACCATCTGTGAGATACCGATTAAAATTCCGGGGATAATTCCACCGAGGAACATTTTACCTGTAGAAATGGAACAAATGCCCGCAATAACAACCATCGGAATTGAAGGCGGGATAATAATGCCTATAGTAGATGAAACTGCTGTAACAGAGACAGTAAATTCCTTGGAGTAACCCTGCTTTACCATTTTTGGCATAAACATACCGGAAACACCTGCAGTGTCAGCAACTGCAGAGCCTGAAATTCCGGCAAAAATCATGGAGGCAAGAACGTTAACATGTGCAAGACCACCATAGATATGACCGACTAGAGAATAGCAGAAATCCATGAGCCTGTCGGAAATACCGCCTTTAGACATTGTATAGCCAGCGAATGTGTAAAGAGGAATTGCAAGAAGTGCCCAGGAGTTCATGCCTTCGAACATTCTCTGAGTAATTGTAACAAGAGATCCGCCGTCAATAAACACAATACCGCCTATTGCTGCAAGACCTAGAGAAAGACCGATTGGAACACCAAGGAACATGAGTACTGCAAAGGATATAAGTAACCAGGATATCATTATACAACACTCCCTTCTGTAGAATCAGTAAGTTCGTCGTCTTTTGAGGTTAGAGTTACGAGAAGATTAAGAAGTGTGCCGATCATGCAAAGAACACCGGCAACAGGGAAAATGGTGTAAACCTGGCCCATTGTGAATTTGGGCATTGTAGAAACTTTCTGCACGGCCTTCTGGGCGAGAATTGAGCCGCTCTTAATCATGTAGAAATAGAAAACAAGTAATGCGACATCTACAATGATTTTAGCAATTTTCTTTCCGCCGGGAATTTTGGCAAAAAGGCTGTCTACAGCTTCAACTCTTAAGTTGGTACCGGCCGCGGCAACTCCTGCTGCGCCTATGAGCATGGCCCATACGTTTGCATACTGAGAAAATTCCATATACCATTTAAATCCACCGACTGCGGGAATTAGTCGAAGGATAACATTAGCAACAAGAACACAGAACATAACAGCAAGAAGTACAGCAGAAATAGATGTCATAATAAGATCATACCAGTGCTGTATTTTTTTTAGCATATTAATACTCCTTTTATATGAAAGAATAACACAACTACGAAAAAAGAAGGCCGCTTCTTTGAGAAACGGCCTTCTGCCGTAATTCAGATTAAATTACTTGGATGCGAGCCACTCGTTGAGCTGAGTGAGGATTTCATCGCTGATGCCTGTAGGATTATCTTCAAGAACAGACTTTGTTGCTTCTGCAAATGGAGCAAGATCAGGATAATTGACCTTCATGCCTGCTGCTTCGAGGTTTGCAACATAATCAGTTGTCTGCTGCTTGTTCATTTCACGGTCGGTTTCTGCGGATGCAGTAGCTGCAGCCTGAAGGATTTCCTGCTGCTCTGCTGTGAGCTTGGACCATACGGACTCTGCTATAGCAAAGCACATACCGGAATAAACATGGTTGGTGACAGAAAGATATTCCTGTACTTCGTAGAGCTTGTTGTTGTAGATAACAGGAATCGGGTTCTCCTGAGCATCATAAGTGCCCTGCTGAAGTGCCTGATAAAGCTCGTTGAATGCAAGAGGCTGTGGGTTTGCACCGAGTGCTGTCATAGCAGCCATGATTGCTGGGTTCTCAGGAGTACGGATGAGCATGCCCTTCATATCCTCGGGGGTTTCAACTGCGCCCTTTGAGTTGGTTACGCAGCGGAATCCGTTGTCATAGTGAGCAAGAACGCGGATGTTGTTGTCAACAAGTGTTGCCTCTGCAGCTGCTTCGATGGGGCCATCGCAGAATTCCCAAGCTTCTTCGAAATCGCTGAAGATGAAGGGCATTGCGGAAACTGCCATGTCAGGAACGAGAGTTGCAAAGTTGGAGTTATCGGTGATGATTATATCAACTGTACCAGAATCAAGAACGAGGGAGTTGATAAGGTCAGCATCGCCGCCAAGCTGTCCTGAAGGATAGAGCTCACCGGTAACAGCGCCATTTGTCTTCTCGGTGATTTCATCGATGAACTGGAGTGCGCCTTTTGCACGGGGATCTTCTTCGTTTGTTGAAATACCGATCTTAAGAACGATGGGATCGGCTGCGGGTGCTGCTTCTGCTGCAGGTGCTGCCTCTGCTGCTGCAGGAGCTGCTTCTGTAGCTGTTGTTGCCTGCTGACCACATGCACAAAGTGCAAAGATCATGCAAAGAGCAAGAGCAAGTGCTAAAAACTTTTTCATAATTTGCTTATCCTTTCAATTAGTTGTCCATATATTTAAAATTTAAATGGATCCAAAATTATATGAGACCCTTAACCTCAAGAGCCTTTTTAAGTTCTTTGGCTCCAAACCTTGGAGAGCCAAGGAAAGGTTTGCCAAAGGTTTCAACGAGATGAGGCTCAGCATATGCCATACTACCCTGAGCAAGGACAACTATGTCCACGTCATCTATAATCTTAGCTGCGCTTTCGGTAAGACGTACTTTAAACTGATTCTGATCGAGACCAAATGCCCCTTCAACAAGACAGTCAACAAGTTCGACAGGCTTATTCATTTCTCTAGCAACTCTTTCAATAGTGCCCTTCGTCGGATTAAGGGTTGTGGGAAGAGTGGCCATGACACCGATTTTTGAACCACGTCTTACGGCCTCACGACACATTTCTTCATCAATTCTTACGATGGGAACACCAATATATTTTGCAATATCCTGAGCTGCATCCGCAACTTCTCCGACAGAGGAGCAAAGGTTAAGTATTGCATCACAGCCTTCTTCTGCAGCTGTCATAAACATTTTTACAAGGCGTGCAGCTGGAGCGGTTGTAACATAACCTGCTTTTCCAACATCGGAAATGATGGTGCCGTCTTTGAGGGAAAATATATCAACTTCGTCGCCAAGATTAGATTTAACTTCTTTTTCTACAAGCTCTTCGAGCTCCGGGGTTGTTCCGGTATAAACCAGACCTACTTTCATTTAAGATATCACCTCCGATAAATCAAATATCCTACATCCTATGTTTGAATTTGCATATATATTTTAGTTTAAATAAAAATAGCTGTAAATTGTAACTAATACCAAGTTTTGATATATATGCTTGTATATTATTAACAAAAAAGACGAAACAGAAAACTTTTGTATTCTGTTTCGCCTTTTTATGCAGTCAAATATTATGAATTCCGCTTTTCCCAGAAAACATAGTGATTAACCACAGCATTTTCTATCTCGGATTTATTACTATTTACAATAATATCATATAATTGTCGATGCAGTCTTCCGTAATCTTTTATGTCTCCGGAGGCAACAACCATGGCAGTTGTTTCAATTCGGGATGGAATTGTGAGCTGGTTTATAAAATCACAAATGGTTTTAAGCTGAGGATTTTCTGTAAGTTCTGTGATAATGGTATGGAAATTGCAATCGGCATCATTTATTTTCCTGGGATCGGGATTGCTTTCTGAAATACAGCTTTCGAGTCTGTCAAGAGCTGCTTTAAGTTTTACTTTGCCGCCTTCACTGATGCCTTTTTCAGCAACAACATACAAAGACCCAATATCTAAAGTTTTGCGAAGGTCGACAAAATCACGCCAATTGCTCTGCTGCATGATAAGACTGTACAGCACAGGAGAGAGCATCTTTGGATCGTAGCTGTCAGAGATATATGTTCCTTCAGCACGCTTGATATAAACAACACCCTGAGCCTCAAGCTGTTTAATGGCTTCGCGAACGGAATTTCTTCCGGCATTAAGATTGGCACAGAACTCTGCTTCCGTCGGAAGTTTATCTCCGGGCCTGAGATTACCCTTAATCAGTTGGTCGACTATAAAGTCTTTGACACTGTCAACGACAGATGTATTTTTTAGTACGGGATATTCAAGGGAATCTTTAGACATCGGAAGACCTCGTTCCTGTAAAGAATTTGACAAAAGAATTTTAAAGTAAGACTAAAGAAGTGTCAACTTGTTTTTGAAACGATGTGAAGGCAGAAATTTGAGAAAGCCGGTAGTTGTTGAGCGAATTTATGGCTAAAAAAATATTAAATCATATGAGAAGCCAGTTTTCTATGGCTGAGATACTAGCCGAAAAGAATAAAAGGTATGGCCAAACAACATCTATATTTAAAAATATAAAGAGGGCATTTGTTTAATCGGGAGAGAAATTATTGGGAAAATGCACAATAAGAGTAAAGATAATATGGATAACTTAACAAAAATGAGAAAGAATGAATTACCAGACTTTACAACGGAAGATTTTGCTGATAGGATTCAAACATCCTACATAGGACATTTGAATATTTCAGATTTTAAAGAAGAAGGTGCTTAACTATGACAGCTGAAGAACTGTCCAAGGTTGCAAACCGTCTTCGTCTTGACGTTGTTGAAACAGTCAACGCATGCGGCGACGGACACCCCGGCCCATGTATGTCGATAGCTGACATCATGGCAGTATTATATTTTGAAGAACTTAAACTGGATCCAAAAAATCCGCAGTGGAATGAACGTGACAGATTTGTTCTGTCAAAAGGACATGCCTGCCCAATCCTCTATGCGGCACTTGCACGCAAAGGCTATTTTGATGTGAGTGAGCTTAAAGGTCTCAGAACGATAGACTCATTTTTGCAGGGACACCCTGACAGCAAGAAAATACCGGGTGTCGATACAGTATCCGGGTCTCTTGGCAATGGTGTTGCCATAGGAACAGGTATGGCGCTTGGCACAAGAATGCAGGGCATAGACAACTATACTTATGTAATAGTAGGAGACGGCGAAGAGGAAGAAGGAATAATCTGGGAAGCTGCAATGGCAGCTGCAAAGTTTGAACTTGGAAATCTTATAGTGTTTGCCGATCTTAACAATCATCAGTCGGGCGGCAAGGTTACAGAACTTTCCAGCCTTTATCCGGTTGCCGACAAATGGGAAGCATTCCACTGGCACGTACAGAGTATCGACGGCCATGACATAGATGCTATTCGTACAGCAATTGCAGAGGCAAAGAAAGTAAAGGACAAACCATCAATAATTTGCTGCAAAACCATAAAGGGTAAGAATATTCCGTATATGGAAGACAACAATGCATGGCATAAGAGAACTCCGACAGATGCCGAAGTTGAAATTGCCCGCGAAGTACTCAAGGGCAGAATCTGGGAGGTCGAATAATTATGGCAGTTAAAAGTACAAGAGTTGCGGCAATGGAGGCAATACTCGAAGCTGCAAGAGTAGACGATAAAATAGTAATTATATCCCCCGACTCTGTGGCAGCTGCAAGAGCAACAGCTTTCAGAGATGAATTTCCTGACAGAGTAATCGAAGTAGGAATAGCAGAGCAGGATGCTGTAGATATAGCGGCAGGACTTGCAACAACCGGTATGAAACCGATAGTAGTATCGTATGCTGGATTTTTAACAATGAGAGCATGCGAAATGATAAGAACATTCGTTGCATATCCCGGACTGAATGTTAAATTCATAGGACTCAACGGCGGAATGCTCGGTGGTGAGCGTGAAGGCGTTACACATCAGTTTTACGAGGATGTTGGCATTATGAGATCCATGCCCGGTGTAAAGATTATTTGCCCGGCTGATGCACAGCAGGCAAAACTTGCAGCAAAAGCAATGCTCGAGCAGGAAGGCCCGGTATATTTACGTCTCGGCTCAGGCCGTGAACCGGAAGTATTTGAAGATGGAACGCCATTTGAGTTTGGGAAAATAAGAGAAGTAAAGTCTTACGGAAACGATGTTGCGGTATTTGCTACAGGTTTTATTATGAACCGTGCAATAGAAGCTGTGGATATTCTCCATTCTGAGGGAATAAACGCAACTCTTATTGACGTTTCCACAATTAAGCCTATGGACAGCAAGGGTGTTGCGGCAGTACTTGAAAAATGCAATTGTGCAGTTGCGGTTGAAGATCATAACTACTTCTGTGGCATGTCATCTGCGATATGCGAAATCGCCTGCCACTTCCATCCATGCAAAGTAAGAAGACTCGGGCTCCGTGATGTATATCCGAGATCGGGAGTTGCAGCAGAACTTCTCGATGCATTTGGACTGAGCGTTACAGATATAGTTGATGCTGCAAAGGATGCAATGAAATGAGCGAATTAAACAGCAGTAAAATTTTTGCAGGTGTTGACCATTCGGATGCAAGATCTCTTCTTTATGCAACAGGTCATCTTCCTGAAAATATAGGGAAAAAGCCTTTAATAGGCGTTGTCAATACATTCAACGAGATAGTACCCGGGCACTTTCATTTAAGAGGAATTGCCGATGCAGCCAAGCAGGGAGTTCTTATGGCAGGTGGCGTGCCGGTTGAGTTTCCGACAATTGCAATCTGCGACGGAATAACTATGGCACATAAGGGTATGATGTATCCGCTTCCAAGCCGCGAACTTATAGCTGACTCAATTGAATCTATGACAATGGCGCATGGACTTGATGGTCTGGTGCTTGTGGTTTCGTGCGATAAAACCATACCGGGTGCACTTATGGCAGCTGCAAGAATGAACATTCCCGCAATTGTTATTTCCGGAGGCCCGATGCCTACAGGGCACTATAACGGCGATGTCTCCGACTATTCAAAGTGCATAGAAACGGTAGGCCTTGTACACAGCGGCGAAATGACAGAAGATGAGCAGGAAGAGCTTACACAGCACTGCTGCCCGGGATGCGGATCATGCAGCGGTATGTTTACAGCAAATTCAATGAACTGTCTTGCAGAAGCTCTTGGCATGGCACTTCCGGGAAACGGAACCATTCCTTCATATTACGGAGAAAGACTCGGACTTGCAAAACATGCAGGAATGAGAGCTGTTGAGCTCGTTAAAAGCAATATCCGTCCGAAGGATATTATGACCGAAAAGACATTTGAAAATGCAATCCGTGTGGATATGGCAATAGCAGGTTCAACAAATACGACTTTGCATCTTCCTGCAATTGCAAATGAACTTGGTCTTAAACTCCCATTGAGCAAATTTGACGAGATTTCAAAAACGACACCTAACCTTTGTCACATAAGCCCGAACGGCTGCCATCATATGGATGATTTGTATTTTGCAGGAGGTATCTATGCAGTAATGCATGAACTCAACAAGAAGGGCCTGCTTGATACATCAGTTATGACAGTTGCAGGGAAGACGCTTGGAGAAATGCTTCCGGGACACGAAGTAAGAAATTACGATGTAATTCACCCGATTGACAAGCCGTATTCAATGCAGGGTGGTCTTGCAGTTCTTTTTGGCAATCTTGCACCTATGGGCTGCGTTGTAAAGGCAGCTGCGGTATGCAATGATATGATGGTTCATACCGGTAGAGCAAGAGTATTTTCATACATGGAAGATGCATCATCTGCAATACTTAACGGGGATATTGTCGCCGGAGATATGGTTGTTATAAAGTATGAAGGTCCTAAAGGCGGACCTGGCATGCGTGAGATGCTCTCACCAACGGCAGCAATTGTCGGCAGAGGACTCGGTGAAAAGGTTTCGCTTCTTACAGACGGAAGATTTTCCGGCGCAACAAGAGGAGCAGCTATTGGGCATGTATCTCCGGAGGCTATGGAAGGCGGAGTGTTTGCAATTATTGAAGATGGAGATACTATCACTGTAGATATTCCCAACAGAACTATAAATCTTAATGTTGATGATGAAACTATCCAGAAGAGAATTGCTGAGTGGAAATGCCCGCCCCTTAAGGTTAAGAGCGGATATCTTGTAAAATACTGCAAGAGCGTATCTTCAGCTGCAACTGGTGCAATAACAACAGAATACTGCGAAGGGGCATTTGACAGATGAAAATAGCAATGGTCGGATGCGGAGCGGCAGGCAGCTGCTTTGCAGGATACCTCAGAAAAGGCGGAGCTGACATTACCCTTGTAGATATGTACAAAGAGCACATGGATACAGTCCGTGACAATGGTCTTGAATTTATTGTATATCCCGATACACATTATCATTTGGATGGATTTAAAACAGCGTATACAGCTGACGATATCGGCATTATGGATATAGTAATATTCGTAACAAAGGCTACCCAGCTTGAAAATGCATTGCTTGGAGCAATGCCGTGCATAGGTCCAGATACGGTTGTTGTCTCCCTTATAAACGGACTTGGTAATGACGATATTCTTCTTAAACATCTTCCGGCAAACAGAATACTCTGCGGTTCAGGGGCACTAGGTACAGAACTCAGATGTCCTGGATGCTGCGTAAGCACGGAAGTTAAGGGAACACTTGTACATTTCGGACCGCTCGAGTGTGATGACCTCATTAAAGAAAAGGGCAAGTATCTTGCAGATGTATTTACAAAAGGCGGATGTCTTGCAGAGTTCAATGAAGATGACAGACCGAATGTCTGGAAAAAAGTAATTATAAACTGCACAGTCAATACGGTATGCGCACTCACGAGACTTAAAATTTATGAGGTTGCACAAGACCCGTTCGGAATTGAGCTGTTCAGAGGCGTTGTTACTGAAGCCTGCGCTGTTGCTACGGCCAAGGGAGTGCCATATGATGCTGAGAACTTTATGAATACACATCTTAAGAATTTTATTGACAATATGGGAGATTACTATCCTTCGATGGCTCAGGATATGCTCATGAATCATCGTCAGACTGAAATTGATGTATTAAACGGCAAAATATCCGAGTACGGAAAAACTTTCGGAATACCTACACCATTCAATGATGTTCTTACAGTAATGGTAAAAACAATCCAGGGAAACTACGACATACAGTACATCAGATGATTCCACGTATAAATTTAAAAACAGTACATGTCAGAACATGATATGTACTGTTTTTAAATGTGTGCAATGTTTTCCAAATATGGTATATTAAAAGAACAATAAAACAAAAATTAAAAATTTAGGGAGACAGCATATGAGACAATTCATGGATAAGGATTTTCTTCTGGAAAATGAAACAGCAAAACATTTATTCCACGACTATGCCGAAAAGATGCCTATAGTCGATTATCATTGTCATATTTCTCCAAAGGAGATTTATGAGGATAAAAAATTTGAAAACATTGCTGAGGTCTGGCTCGGGGGAGAGAATCCCGACGGGACCTATTTCGGTGATCACTATAAATGGCGTGTTATGCGCTCTAACGGCATAAACGAGAAATATATAACAGGTAATGCTGACGATAAGGAGCGTATAAAGAAATTCGCCGAAGCTTTGGAAATGGCTATCGGCAACCCTATGTATCACTGGTCAAATCTTGAACTTCATAAATATTTCGGTGAGACGGAGCCCCTTACTGCAGAAAATTCCGATGAGGTTTACGACCGCTGTGCAGATAAACTTAAAAATGATCCCAATATGACAGTACGTGGACTTATAAAGCAGTCAAATGTCGCATTTATAGGAACAACCGACGATCCGATAGATTCTTTGGAATGGCATAAAAAAATTGCAGAAGATTCCACAATTGATGTCAAGGTCTGCCCATCGTTCAGGCCTGATAAAGCTATAAATATAACGAAGGGCGGCTTTAAGGAATATATAGAAAAACTTGCCACATCAGTCGGAAAAGAGAAACTTGAAAGTGCAAAGGATGTATGCGATGCACTTACAGAGAGATTAGAGTTCTTCGTATCTCTTGGATGTAGAGCAAGCGATCACGGACTTGATTATATTCCGTTTTGCAAATATACAGCCGAAGAGGCTGACGCAGCATTTAAAAAGGCAATGGATGGCGATACGCTTAGCCTTGAAGAGGCTGAAAAATATCAGACATGCATACTTGTCCATCTTGGAAGAGAATATCACAGACTCGGTGTTGTTATGCAGCTGCACTATTCATGCCTGCGCAATATGAATGAGCGTACATTTAAGAAAATGGGACCGGATACAGGCTATGATATGATATCTCAGAATACCTGCGGAGGCTCTATAGCTCAGCTTCTTTCAGTGCTGGATTTGAATGATGAATGCCCGAAGACAATTATCTACTCATTAAATCCTGCAGATAATGAGCAGATTGGTACTATGCTTGGATGCTTCCAGTCTGATGAGGTTCCGGGCAAGATACAGCATGGTTCTGCATGGTGGTTCAATGACACAAAAACAGGTATGGAAGATCAGATGAAGAGCCTTGCAAACTTGGGACTTCTCGGGAATTTTGTAGGAATGCTCACAGACTCAAGATCTTTCCTTTCGTATGCACGTCATGATTATTTCAGAAGAATTCTCTGCAACATAATCGGAAAATGGGTTGAAGACGGAGAATATCCGAACAATGAAAAATCACTCAAGAAAATAGTGGAAGGCATCTGCTACTACAATGCAGAACGGTATTTCAACTTAAAATGATCCAGGATAGAAAAGCGCAGGATAAATTACTTCGCAATGTATTATTTGCATTTTTTGTAAATGGTGCAGCAGCGCAGTCGCTGGGTTTGTTTGTTCCTTTTTTAAAGCAGACCTACAATTTAAGTTATGATGTTTCCGGAATACTTATCTCATGCCACTCAATTGGGAATATAATATCCATACTCCTTACCGGGATACTGCCATATTATATAGGAAGAAGGAAAAGCGTTCTTGTAACATCCGTTTGGATGGCAGTGGCATTTATAATATTTGCATGCGGTTTCAGCTCACCGGGAGTGCTTATTGCAGCTTTTCTGATGACAGGACTGTCCAGAGGCTCAAACACTAATTTTTCAAATACAATGGTCTCTACGCTCCCAAACGAGCGAGCAACAAAGGGGTTTAACTTCCTCCATGGAGGCTTTGCAATAGGGGCGCTTCTTTCACCGCTTCTGATGGTTTTCCTTACAAACCATATAGAAAATATAGGATGGCGTGTTATGGCGGCGGTACTTGCTGTGCTTGTATTATTGCAGGTGGCAGTATATGCAACCATGAATATTCCTGTACTTAAGGAAGAGAAAAAAGGTGTTCGAGGAGCGGATAAGAGCTTTCTTAAAAACGGGAGGTTCTGGCTGGGAACGGCAATGCTCTTCTGCTACATTTCAACAGAGTATGCAATCATGGGATGGCTTGTGACATACTTTGAAGATGCGGGCCTTTTAAGCGACAATATGGCGCAGATGATGAGCAGTCTTTTGTGGCTTCTTATTTTCATCGGACGTATAATAGGTGCATTTATAATAGGTAAGAAGATATCCAGAGAAAAACTTCTTCTTATAGATGGTGTGGGTTTTGTGTGCTGCTTCCTTATTATGTTCTTTTCAAGAACCCCTGTTCCGATTGTTATAGGAATAATGGGCGTGGGACTTTTTATGGCAACTATTTATACATGTGCATTTTCATTCGGCAGTGAATGTGTTAAAGGCAACGAATTCGGATGTTCCATAATGATATTTGCAGGTTCTTTAGGCGGAGTTATTACGCCGATGCTTGTGGGACTTGTTGCAGAAAAGCATGGGATATCTGCAGGTATGGGACTTGTTGCAGCATATACATGTTTGATGCTTATATCAATAATACTTAGTGTAACACTCCAGAAAAAGTTTAAAAATGAGGTGGTTAAATGACGAGCGAACAATGGGAAATTATGAAGCGTGCCGCAAAATGCGAAAAGCTTGACAATATACCTGTAGGCATGATAGTAGACAGCCCATGGATGCCGGGATACTGCGGAGTGAATACTCTGGATTTCTATACGGATTTTAGGGTGTGGACAAACTGCTATAAAAAAATAAAAGAAGATTTCCCCGAAATGATATACGTTCCGGACTACTGGGTGGAATTCGGCATGGCATCAGAGTCGGTTGCTTTTGGATGCAGACCAAAATTTTATTCAAACCAGCCTGTATGCATAGATCATCTTATAGATGATGTGGACGATATCGACAATCTGAATCTTACAGATCCTGATCCTAATTTTGACGGGCTGATGCCGCTTGCTCTGAATTATTACCGTAAAGTCAACGAGATGACGAAAAACACAGACGATAAGCCGTATATGATTGCATCAAGAGGCCCACTGAATATTGCAAGCTTTATAATGTCTGTACCGGAGTTTTGTCTTGCTCTCAAAATATATCCGGACGAAACAAAAGAAATTCTTGAAAAGACAACAAAACTCATAATCAAGTGGCTCAACGCACAAAAAGAGTGCCTGGACAATGTTGAAGGCATACTGATTCTTGATGACATTTGTGGTTTTATAAGTGAAGAGGACTATCTCGAATTTGCTCACCCTTATCTTAAGAAAATCTTTGACAGTTTTGATGTGCCTGTCAAAATGTTCCATAACGACAATTTCGGCAATGGTTATATTACTTTCCCGCATATAAAAGATCTTGGTATAAACATATTCAATTTCTCATATAGTGCAGATATTGTAAAGGCGAGAGAAATGCTGGGCGATGATGTATGTATTTTCGGAAATATTCCCGCAAGAGATGTGCTTACAATGGGCAGTACCGAAGATGTAAAACGGGAAGTGAACAAAATACTTGATGCATACGGATCAAAAAGCGGAATAATATTCTCTGCCGGTGGCGGAGCATCTCCCGGAATGCCGAAAGATAACTGCAGAGCTATGATAGAAGCAGTTAACGAGTGGAATTTAAAACACTGATACAACAAAAAACTGCAGGTTGAAAATACAACCTGCAGTAATTTAATTTTAGACCTATTATTTGTTAACAGCCTCGTGGAGAGCTTCTCTTACAGCGCCTTTACCGGAGAGCATTTTTTCATAATAATATTTTATCTTTTCATAAAGAGGTGTCTTGGTAAGATCTGCACCGAATAATGTGGAGTCGGTAAGAATATCATCTATTCCGTCTTTGAGCTTCAGCTGGAGCTCTTCAATTCTCGGGTCTTCCGGAAGCTCGAATGCTTCACCGTTATCATCTGTAGCATGAAGATATCTTAGCCATGCGGCAATTGCAAACGGAATGCACTCAAGTGAGGATATATCGAGAGTATCAGAGGCAAGATAAGACTTTATTGTTTCGCCAAAACGAACAGGAACTTTATGGGAAGTATCACAGGCTATACGCTGCGGCATGTCGGGAATATACGGGTTAGGAAGACGGTTTACAAGGACATCTTCAAGAAAATCGTTTGGATCGATGATTCCCGGATTTGTAACAACGGGCATGCCTTCAACTTTTCCTATGCGTGTTACAAGACCCTTTATATCCTCATCTTCCATTTCTTTGAATATTCTGTTGTATCCGAGCATGCATCCGCATACTGACATTGCAGTGTGAAGAGGATTAAGACATGTGGTTACTTTCATGCGTTCTGTTTTGTTGACAGTATCGCGGTCTGTCATATAGATACCGGACTTTTCAAGAGGAGGACGGCCGTTCGGGAAATTGTCTTCTATTACAAGATATTCGGAAGACTCACAGTTTACAAATGGAGCACAGGGCGCAGCCTTTTCGCGCGGAATAACAACCATATCCTCTATGCCGAGGTCAAGAAGCTGTTTGGAAATGTCTTCATTCGGACGAGGTGTAATTTTGTCAATCATGGACCAGGGGAAGCTTACGACTGATTCGTCGGAGATGTAATCTATAAAGCCCTGATCAGCTTCGCCTTTGTCAAGCCAGCTTTTGGCTATAGAAAGTACGGAGTCTCTTAACTTTTCACCATTATGTGAGCAGTTGTCGAGAGAAAGAACAGCCATTGGGTATTTGCCTGCAGCGTAGCGCTCATAAAGTAAAGCCGCAACTTTTCCCATTACACATTTAGGGCAGGTAAGTTCTTCGGCGTCTATATCACGTACACTGTATCCTTTTTCAGTGATGGTAAATGAGCATATCTGAAGAGAAGGACTGCGGAAAATTTCTTTAAGTCTTGCGATCTGGTCATCTTTTGACCAATCGGCGTGTATTGCTTCGGCAATTGAAGCAACAACTTCTTTGTCAGAAGAACCATCTGCATGAAGAGATACAAGAAGTGTGAGATTATCAAAAGGATTATAAACTTTTACAAGCTGATCACCGTTTGATGAGTCAACGGCAATGATACCCTTATCAGCCAGACCCATATTTAACAGCTTGTTCTGCATGTTGGCCACATAACCTTTAAAAATATTACCTGCTCCGAAATGTACCCAAATAGGAGAATCTTTAGTAAGGGAAATCATTTTTTCAATGTCGAAATCAGGAAGAACGACACCGGCCTTTTCCCAGGCTTCTTTTTCATTTATTACTGAATTACGATTAAGTTTCATGCGTAGCCTCCAAAATATTTATGAATCTATGCTAGCAACTTTTTAATACGCTTTCAAGTATGAAATGTGATATTTCGCAAAAAATTAATACAACACACTCTTGAGAAAACAGCAGCACTTAATTATGATAAAGAAAGAAAATAATAAAGAGGGGAAAAAATATGACTTATCATCATGTTGCATATAAGGAACTCGAGAAATTCTGTGTAAAGGTTTTTGAAGGATATGGATTCGGTGAAGAAGATAGTAAAAAGATAAGTGATGTGCTTCTATATGCGGATCTTTGCGGGGTTGAGTCACACGGAATACAAAGGCTTATAAGGTATCACCACGAAATAACAAGTGGCATGGTAAACCCTAACGCAAAGAGTGAAATCGTATTTGAAACGCCACTGAGTGCAGTTATTGACGGCAATGACGGCATGGGTCAGCTTCTTGGAATCAGTGCCATGGAACTTGCAATAGAAAAAGCCAAAAAATCCGGGTTTGGCATGGTTACAATGAGGAACTCAAACCACTATGGCGTTTCAAGATACTATGCGTCGATGGCAGCAAATGAAGGACTTATAGGAATGTCTATGACAAACTCCGAAGCGATTATGGTACCGACATTCGGAGCTGAAGCCATGCTTGGGACAAATCCGATAGCATTTGCAATGCCGGCAAGTCCTGTTGGTTTCTGCTTCGACGGTTCTACAACAGTTGTACCCAGGGGCAAGCTCGAGGTGTATGTCAAACGAGGAAACGGAATACCTTACGGCTGGGCACTTGATGAAAACGGAAACGACTCAACAGATGCCGAGAGAATTCTCAAAAATATAATCGGTAAAAACGGAGGAGGAATACTCCCACTCGGAGGTTCGGGAGAGGAAACATCAGGATATAAAGGATACGGATACGCCATCCTTTGCGAAATTGCAACGGCTATACTTTCAGGTGGAACAACATCAAATTACATATACAAAACTCCCGGGAAATCAAATATAGCCCAATGTTATATCGCAATTGATTACGGAATGTTCGGCGATAAAGCAAAGATAGAAGAAAACCTTTCAAAGTTTTTGCAGGAACTTAGAGATTCCAAAAAGGCAGAAGGACATGACAGAATATATATTGCCGGAGAAAAGAGCGAGGAATCAAAAGAAAAGGTCAAAATGCAAGGCGTTTATCTCAACGAAAAAACATACGATGAGATGTCGATGATAGCAAGCTATACAAACAGCTTGGAGTATCTTCCAAAATACCTGGATTAAATCAGATATGCAGGAGGACTGCATACAATAAATTTAAGGTTGGTCAGATCGGTTGAAAGTCAAAAAAGCATTAATATTATTACTTTGTATCGCATCAGCTGCAATACTATTTATAATAGGTAAAAGCGCAGACATTTATTCTTTGTCAGCTTCGACAGAGGAACTTGGAAAAAATCTTGGTATATATTCGGCTGTTCCGGCATTATTTGCAGTTTTGCTTGCTTTTTTGTCGGGAAATGTAGTTGTTGCATTGCTCGCAGGACTCGTCTACGGTCAGATAGTGATTTCTCTCTGCTCCGGATATACATATGGTGAAATGCTTGGAAAGGTTATTGAGTTTACAGCAGGTGAAATAACAGGTACTGCAACTGAAACCGGAAATGCTCAGGTTCTTATACTGTGCGCATTAATCGGCGGATTTACGGGAGTTCTGAAGTTTTCCGGAGGCTTTGAAGCGGCGGCTTCAAAACTTGCACAAAAAATTAATACGCCGAGAAAAGCAAATCTCATAGGTCAAATGTTCTGTATGCTGTTTTTCTTTGATGATTATGCGAACGCTCTTATTTCAGGTCCTGTTTTGCAGCCGGTAATGAAAAAAGCTAAGGTTTCGCATGAAAGACTTGCATACATTGTCGATTCGACAGCGGCTCCGGTTGCGGGAATAGCGGTTGTTTCATCGTGGGTTGCAGTTGAAATTTCAATTATAAGCAAGGGACTGCAGACTGCCGGCATAGATGTAAGCGCGTTCACATTATTCCTTCAAAGCGTTAAATATTGTTTTTACTGTATATTTGCAATTATCTTTGTCTTCCTTACAAGCGTTATGGGACGGGAATACGGCCCTATGCTGAAATTTGAAAGAGAGCAGAGAAACTGCCAAGACGACAATGACAGGACAGTATGTGAAAAAAATACGGATGGCAAAGACACAATACGCATTGTAGTTGTATTTTTAAGCATAGCAGTTCTGATTCTATACTCCATAATCAATATTGTGGTTATGGGAGGAAATACAATTGAAATATTAATTAACGCTGCACTTTTATGCAGTATACTTGCAATTATATGTGGTTGTGTGGCTTCTCTTTTCAATATTGCGGATGCAGTAGATGCATTTTTAAATGGGGCGTCTTCTATGATGCCTACAATAATAGTACTGATACTTGCCTGGTCGCTTGCATCTGTTATTGAAAAGCTCGGCACAGTTTACTATATAGTAGGGATAATTGCCAATTCTGTGCCATGGCAGCTAATTCCGGCACTAATATTTATAAGCTGCTGTGTAATATCTTTTGCAGCAGGCAGCTATGGATGTATGTTTGTTGCTATGCCAATGGCCATACCGATTGCAAACACCATAATCTCATCCGGTACAGTACCGGTTGATGAGAGATATCTTTTAATATGTATTGCAGCAGTGCTTTGCGGAGGTATATTTGGCGACCACTGTTCACCAATGACAGACTGCAATATACTTGCTGCGATGGGAAGCGGCTGTAAAGTTATGAATCATGTAAAAACACAGCTGCCATATACATTAACAGTTTCATCAGTTGCAATACTGTGTATTTTCCTTACAACAATAGGAGCTAATGCTTATGCAGCGATTGCTTTAGGGACAGTATTGCTTTTTGCAGTTATAAGAATTTTCGGGGAAAAACCTTAATGAGGTTTTCCCGGCAGCATGGGAGGTTTCAAGAAAATGGCAAGAATTGTTGTAGCATTGGGAGGCAATGCTCTCGGCAGCACTCCTTATGAGCAGCGTGAAAAAGTTGCGAAAGCAGCTGAGGTAATTGCCGATTTTATAGAGCAGGGAAATGAGGTAATAATAACTCATGGAAACGGCCCGCAGGTGGGTATGATTAATCTGGGATTAAACCATAGCGCATCTGACGGGGTTATCAAAGCTGAGATGCCGTTCCCGGAATGCGGTGCCATGAGTCAGGGCTACATAGGATATCATCTTCAGAATGCGATTTTGAAAGTGCTTACAAATAGAGGTATCAGAAAAAATGTACTGACAGTTGTTACACAGGTCGTAGTTGACTCTGAAGATCCCGGATTTAAGACTACTACGAAACCGATTGGCGCATTCTATACAAAGAATGAAGCAATAGAGCAGATGAAAAAAGACCCATCGTCAACATTTAAAGAAGATGCAGGCCGCGGGTGGCGTAAAGTTGTTGCATCACCTGTTCCTGTCGACGTAGTCGAAAAGGGAAGCATTGTAAACCTAATAGAGTGTGGGAACGTTGTTATTGCCTGCGGCGGCGGAGGAATTCCCGTAATTAAGAAAGATGAGGGCGACTTCGAGGGAGTACCGGCTGTAATTGACAAAGATTTTGCGTCGGAATGCATTGCTGAAATAGTTGATGCAGACGCACTTTATATTTTAACGGCTGTAGATAATGTGTGTTTAAATTTCAACAGACCTGATCAAAAGGAACTTGCGGAGCTCAAGTGTGAAGAAGCGGAAAAATATATCAAGGAAGGCCAATTTGCCCCGGGAAGTATGCTGCCGAAAGTTAAGGCGGCGGTAAAGTTTGCCAAAAGCAAGAAAGACCGCACGTCGGTTATATGTTCGCTGGATAAGGCACCACTTGCAATGAGCGGCAAATCCGGAACCAGAATCACAATATAATAATACAAATTCAAAAGTCGTCATTTGACAGTTTGAAAATTAATCAGTGGCATTTTAATCACTTTATGCGCGATTAAAATGCCACTGAAGCTATATATTTTTTATTTTAATAACTTTTTATAGAAAAATAAGTAAACTGAAAATGTTGTATGTAAGTTCTGACAATGCTACTTTAATGCTTTTTCGAGCAGAACAAGCTGCACTCCTTCTATTCCGTTGAATTTGCAGGGTACTATCCCGATTTCATTGTAGCCGAGTTTATTATAAAGCGTTCTGGCAGCAAGATTTTTCTCGTTTGTGTCCATTCTGAGATATGGGCAACCATTATCAAGAGCATACTGCTCATAATATCTGACCATAGCACTTCCGTACCCCTTACCAAACTCATCAGGATCAATAACGAGTGTATGCATCACAAAAACGAGATTATCCGGCACATCATTTTTCCAGGCAGCACCATAATATACATCCACCTGCACCTGATTTAAAATTGCAGCTCCAACGATTGAATTATCATCCTCAATTACGAAAAGATCCTCCCGCTCCAGCGCACTTTCTGCGGTAATACGTTCAGGATATACCCCACGGACCCAGCCGATTTGAAGATCTCCGTTTTCCTCCGCAGTGTGAATTTTCGAATAAATCGTTGCTACGGCGTTAATATCATTTTTTTCAGCTTTTCTAATCTTTATCATGAATATATATTATCACAGCATAAAAAAAGAGCAAATTATAAAATTTGATTGTTAAAAATATTAGCCTGACCATCTGCCTTAAATCCAAAATAATGTGTACTGATTATGCTTCATTTTTCTGCTTTGGAAGGTTGTATTTGGCACAGGTATGTAAGAATATCCTAAATTTATAGCGAAATTTTGACAGTACTGTTTATTGCGGTTGAAAGTCCGCGATATTATAATAAAGATGTATGATTATGAGAAAAAATATTTATTCAAAAACAGATATGGAGCTTTCAGAGTTGCTGAAGGCAAATGATATAGTTATTCCAAAGCCATGCGGCGAATGCAGGAAATGCGGAAAGTGTAAAATAATTCTGGATGGTGCTGTAATCCCTGCATTTATAGACATAACGGTGGAAAAAGGACAGCACCTGATAGAATATAATCCGGCTCAAAAAGGGCAGATACTTGAAGGTGAAAAATGGGAAATATTACCATCTACACCTGAGAGAGGATGCGGTGTGGCAGTTGACCTTGGAACAACCACTATTGTTATAAAGATATTTGACCTCGAAACGGGTGAGCAAAAACACCAGTACAGTGCCTGGAATGCCCAGAGAGTGTACGGCGCAGATGTTATAAGCAGGATTGATTATATAAATAACAATAATGCACTAGATGAGCTTTCCAATGTAATAAGGAAGCAGGTTGAAGATGCCATATCCGGATACGAGGTAAAGAAAATATTCATTTCCGGAAATACTGTCATGCAGCATATTTTTGCAGGCATCAATCCTCACAGCATAGCAATTGCTCCATTTAAGCCGGAATCACTTTTTGAAGATTATGAAGATGATCTAAACGGCATTCCGATTACATATTCACCCTGTGTTTCAGGTTATGTTGGTGGAGATATTACGGCGGGCATTCTGGCTGCCGGGCTGAATGAAGAAGAAGGCAAATCGCTCTTTTTGGATATAGGTACAAACGGAGAGATGGCGATTGGCGGAAAAGACGGCTTCATATGCTGTGCAGTTGCAAGCGGACCTGCTTTTGAAGGTGCGGGAATCAGTTGCGGAATGCCGGGACTTGTCGGAGCCATAAGTCATGCCAGTATTGAAGACGGTGAGATTGTACTTGAAACAATTGGGGACGGAGAAGCTGAAGGTATATGTGGCTCAGGGCTTATAGATCTTCTTTCGGTGCTTAAACAGATGGGCAAAATGGATGAAACAGGAAGGCTGAGTGAAAACGATGTGAAATTTACGGACAGGGTTTCACTGACACAAGCCGATGTACGGGAGCTTCAGCTTGCCAAAGCCGCAGTGAGAGCCGGAATAGCTGTTTTGATGAATGAGATAAAAGTTTCGTTTGAAGATATAAAGAAACTTTATATATGCGGAGGTTTTGGTACATATCTTGATGCAAAAAGCGCAGCTGAAATAGATATGATACCGATTGAACTTGAAGACAGGTGTGTACAACTTGGAAACACATCGTTAAAAGGTGCATCACTTGCACTTATGAGAGATGAAGAACTCGGGAAACTGCATTTAATTGCAGATAAATGCCAATATCTCGAACTATCGGGAAACGCAATGTTTGATGATGAGTTCGTAGAACATATGATATTAGGGGAGGATACTTAAATGGGGAAAATAGTGCTTCTTGACGGCGCATCCGGTACAGGATTATGGGCTCTTGCAGAATTAAACGGCGTGGCAAAGGATCCTGTATGGAAATATAATGTCGAGCACCCGGATTTCGTTGCAAAACTTGAACAGGGGTATATAGAAGCAGGCTCAGAAATAATTTTTGCAAATACTTTCAGTGCGAACGGACCTTCTGTTAAAAGAAGTTCAAAATACAGTGTCGAGAAAGTTGTTGCATCGGGAGTCGAGATTGCAAAATCCCAGACTGCAGGAACCAATGTTAAGGCGTATGTTGATGTGGGACCGCTAAGTATGCTTCTTGAACCTTACGGCGACCTTGAAGAAGATGAGGCAGAGGAACTTTTCCGTGAGCAGATTGAGCCGGGTATTAGAGCAGGTGCTGACGGAGTGGCAATAGAAACATTTATGGACGTTGAAATGATGAAAATTGCAGCAAGGGTTGCATGTTCATACGATGTGCCGGTTTTGTGCTCCATGTCATTTGAAAAAGTTGGAAAGACGATGTTCGGAAACAGTGTGCAGGATGTTATTGATGCACTTTCCGAGTTCCCAATTGCGGGAATCGGAATGAACTGCTCGGTGGGACCCGATGCCGCACTTCCGATTATAAAAGAATTTAAAGAAAAAACGGATATACCCATTATAGGCAAGCCTAATGCGGGACTGCCAATAATGGCTGCAGACGGAACAGTAGCTGTTGAGTATACGGCACAGCAGTTTGCCGAAGATATGAAGGCAGCACTTCCGTACCTTGACTATATTGGCGGTTGCTGCGGCTCCAATGCCGAATTCATTAAAGAACTCAAGAAAATAATTTGAAGGGGACCGATATGAGCGAAATATTAAATGAGATAAGCGAATATCTGCAAAGAGGAAAAGCAAAGGATGTTCAATCCCTTGTGCAGAAAGCACTTGATGAAGGCTTAGATGCCATGACAATTCTCGAAGAGGGAATGCTTGCAGGCATGAATATAATCGGTGAGAAATTTAAAAACAATGAGATATTTGTACCTGAGGTTCTTGTCAGCGCCAGAGCACTAAATAAGGGAACAGCAATACTTAAATCAAAACTTGTGGGTGAAGGCTTCAAAGAAAAAGGAACTGTAATACTAGGTACCGTAAAAGGGGATCTCCATGACATAGGAAAAAATCTAGTTTCTATGATGATGGAAAGCAAAGGCTTGAAAGTCATAGATCTTGGCGTTGATGTGGCAACCGAGGATTTTATTAATGCTGCAAAAGAGAACGGCGCAAGTGTTATAGCCATGTCAGCTCTGCTAACAACAACCATGGATGAGATGAAAAACGTTATTGCGCTGGCAAAAAAAGAGTGCCCAAACGTCAAAATAATGGTTGGAGGCGCACCTGTAACACAATCGTTTGCAGATGCAGTAGGTGCGGATGCGTATTCTGAAGATGCTACATCTGCAGCCGAAGAGGCCTTGAGACTTTGCACTGAAAAGTAAAATTAAATTTAAATATAAACGGAGAAAAATGTATGGGTATTAAAATAAAGGAAAACTGCAGGTATGCAGTTGCCTGTGTTACGAGCATGGGCGTAAGAATAACACCGAGTGACCGCATGGCGGTACATAACAGCAATCAGTTCTATCTTCAGGCAACAAGTGCAGAGACAAATGTGCTCAATGTTGCATCATCACTTGGTATGGAATGCCTTGCAATGACGAAGTTTGTTGAGGGCAGTCCCATAGCTGAGTTTATTAAGAGACAACTCCGCGCAAGGAACATAGATTATGTGGGAAAGGAAGTCCCGCAAGGAGGTCCCTGGGGCTACCGTCATCAGTTCAATATTGCCGATTCAGGCTTTGGAATGAGAGCACCGAGAGTATGGAATGACAGAGCCGGTGAGGTCGGAAGGACAATATCTCCCGATGACTTTGACCTTGAAGATATATTTGGAAACAAGGGAGTTGGAATACTCCATCTTTCCGGACTTATTGCCGCAATGAGCGAACAGACAACAGAAACATGTGTAAAACTTGCAGAAACTGCAAAAAAATACGGAACAGTTGTAAGCTTTGATCTTAACTACCGTGCAACATTCTGGAAGGGAAGAGAAGAAGAGCTTCGCAAAGCATTTGAAAGAATAGCATCCCTTGCAGATATCCTTATAGGAAATGAAGAGGATTTTCAGCTTTGTCTAGGATTTACCGGTCCTGAAGCAGGTGGAAAAGATCTTTCCTCAAAAATAGAAAACTTCAAGGGCATGATAGATAAGGTGCGCGAGAAATATCCCAATGCAACGGCGTATGCAACAACACTTCGTCAGGTAATTTCTGCAAATGAGCATCTCTGGGGCGCAATTATGTGGGCAGATGGCAAGTGGTTTGTTGAAGAACCGAGAGAGATTCCCGTAATGGACAGAATCGGAGGAGGAGACGGATTTTCCGGAGGACTTCTTTACGCTGTACTTAAAGGATGGGAAGTAGAAAAATGGGTACAGTACGGCTGGGCTGCAGGTGTTCTTGCAGTAACAAGTCTTAATGATTTCGGTGAACCTGCCGACGAAAAACAGATATGGGATATATATGCAGGTAATGCCCGCGTGCAGAGGTGATTGATCGGATGAAAAAAGCAGATATAGGTCTTATAGGACTTGCCGTAATGGGTGAAAACCTTGCAATGAATATGATGAGCAAGGGCTTTACAGTTGCAGTTTATAACAGAACAACAGAAAAAGTTGACGCATTTGCAAATGGACGGGCAAACGGAATGAACGTAATACCGTGCCATAGTCCGGAGCAATTAGTTGAAAATCTTGAAAAGCCCCGCAGAATTTTTATGATGGTCAAGGCAGGAAAAGCAGTTGATGAGCTTATTGATCAGCTTATTCCACTGCTTGAAGAAGGAGATATCCTCATTGACGGCGGCAATAGTCACTTCCCGGACACAATGAGAAGATGTGAGTATGTTGAAAGCAAAGGACTTCTTTATGTCGGCACCGGCGTTTCAGGCGGTGAGGAAGGTGCACTTAAGGGACCTTCAATGATGCCGGGCGGCTCAAGTGCGGCATGGGAGTATGTAAAACCCATATTCCAGGGAATATGCGCAAAAGTAGAAGACGGGTCACCCTGCTGTGACTGGGTAGGCGAAAACGGAGCCGGCCACTTTGTAAAAATGGTTCATAACGGCATAGAGTATGGCGATATGCAGCTTATCTGTGAGGCATATCAGCTGATGCGCGACGGACTCGGCCTTACATACGAGGAAATGCACGAAGTGTTTGCCGACTGGAATAAGACGGAACTTGAAAGCTATCTTATAGAAATAACAGCAGATATTCTCGGATTCAAGGATGAAAACGGTGAAATTACAGTTGAGAAGATACTGGACAGAGCCGGACAAAAGGGAACCGGAAAATGGACATCAATTACAGCTCTTGATGAGGGAATTCCACTTACACTTATATCTGAGGCAGTGTTTGCAAGGTGTTTAAGTGCGCAGAAAGATGAAAGAATATCCGCATCCGGTCTGTATGAAAGAAAAATTCCTGAGTTTACCGGAGATAAAGAAGAATTTATAGAAAATATCCGCAAAGCACTGTATGCCAGCAAGATAATATCCTATGCTCAGGGTTATGCACTTATGAGAGCAGCTGCAAAAACTAACAACTGGAATCTCAACTATGGCGGCATAGCACTTATGTGGCGTGGCGGATGTATTATAAGAAGTGTATTTTTAGGTAAAATAAAGGATGCATTTGAAAAAAATCCCGAGCTTGAAAATCTGCTGGTTGATGATTATTTTGCCTCTGTAATGAAAGAACTTATTCCTTCATGGAGAGAAACTGTAGCATATGCAGTAAAGAGCGGAATCCCAATGCCTGCATTTTCATCTGCACTGGCATATTTTGACGGATATACATGCAAAAACCTTCCCGCCAACCTTCTGCAGGCACAAAGAGACTATTTCGGAGCACATACTTATGAAAGAACAGATGCACCGAGAGGCGAAATGTTCCATACTAACTGGACAGGGCACGGCGGAAGCACAGCATCGTCCAGCTATAATGCTTGAGAGGACAAAAAATGGATATAGATCGTATTGCAGGTACTGAAATCGGACTGACAAAAGAAGAAATAAAAGAGGCCGTAAGAGAATCTCTTAAGGGAAGAAATATAAAAAAAGCCCTTATTATTCCTCCGGATTATACAAGGTATCACTCCAACGCCGGCCTTATAAGCAATATTTATTATCATGAGTTTGTAGATATGGGTGCAGAGGTTGACCTTCTTCAGGCACTTGGAACCCATGTTCCGATGACAAAAGAGCAGATTGAAGACATGTACGGAGATATTCCGTTTGAAAAATTTCTGCCGCATAACTGGAGAACGGACGTTGTAAAACTCGGTGAAGTACCGGGTGACTATATTGCTGAAATTACAGAAGGCTTGTGGGAAGATCCTGTAAGTGTGGAAGTCAACAGACTTGTAATGGATGAAAGCTATGACATAATCGTATCTCCTGGACAGGTAGTGCCGCATGAAGTTATAGGAATGTCAAACCACGCCAAGAATTTATTCGTTGGTGTCGGCGGAGCAGACATGATAAACAAATCCCATATGATCGGCGCTGTATATGGCATGGAGAGAATGATGGGAAAAGACTTTACACCGGTTCGAAAAATATTCGATTACGGCATGGAGCATTTCCTGAATGAAAGACCGATACTTTTTGCACTTACAGTAACAACGGCACCGGGAGGCAACATCCGTACTCACGGATTGTTTATAGGCGAAGGAAGATCATGTCTTGAAAAGGCAGTAAAACTTGCTCAGGAAAAGAACATTGATTTTGTAGATACAGGAATAAAGAAATGTGTCGTATATCTTGATCCGTCAGAATTTAAGAGCACTTGGCTTGGAAATAAAGCAGTTTACCGCACACGTATGGCGATGGCGGACGGCGGAGAACTTATAGTGCTGGCTCCCGGAGTTGAAAAATTCGGAGAGGACGATATGTGTGATGCACTTATCCGAAAATACGGATATCGCGGAAGAATTCATACTTTGGAAGAATTTAAAAAAGCGGAAAATGAAGATCTTCGAGCAAATATGGGAACTGCTGCACACCTTATTCATGGTTCTTCGGATGACAGATTTTCAATTACCTATGCGGTAAAAAATATTACACAAGAGGAAATAGAAGGTGTTGGCTTCAACAGTGCATCCTATGATGAAATGGCGGCGAAGTATGACCCGAAAAAGCTTACTTATGGGTACAACGATGTGGATGGCGAAAAAATATACTTCATCCCGAACCCTGCCCTGGGTCTTTGGATAAACAGAGAAAAATTTGAATCATAAATGTAAATAGGAGAGAAATTATGAAAGAACAGGTAATAAAGTTTATAGAAGGCGGATTTAAAGATTTTGAAGGATGCAAGGTCTATCCCAAATCACTTCACGACAGCGAAGGCTGCCCATGTTTTGCTGCAGATTTTGGCGACAGAGATGTAGTTATAGGAACAAAATGCTATGAATTTGAAGGCGAAAGCTTCGAAGCTGCCGGAAAAGAGTGGACAATAGCTGAGCAGACTCACGCAAATGCGAAGATATTAAGAGAAGAATTTCCATTTACAGCACCATGCTCTGTCCTTAAAAAAGACAGAACAGTGGGAGTAGGTGACAGACTCGGTATAGCCACACCCGGACACATAAGAGTATTTGAAGACTATGATGCATATCCTATACTTGCTCAGCAGTCTATAAGAGAGCTTAACCTTACGGAGCGTACATTCGAAGATGTACTTGACTGCGTAACATTTGCAGTATTCCGTGAAAACTTCACAAAAGGATTCGGCGCTGACGGAGATCATCTTAAGACAGAAAAAGAGGTAGAGTACGCAATCGGATGCGGTTATACAATGATTACTCTTGACTGCTCCGAACATATTAGAAATGATGTTCTTGATTTGACACTTGATGAGGTTAAGGCACAGTATAAGGCAAATAAAGAACTCGAAGATAAGTATGTAGGAAAGAAATTCGAGGTAGAAGGCAGCGAGATTACTTTCGGCGAAGAAGAGTTCATGAGGATGAGCCTTATCTATAACGAAGCAATAGATTTTGCAGTATCCATTTATGATAAATTCTTTGCAGGAAAAGAAAATGCTCTGGACTTTGAAGTTTCCATCGATGAGACGGCAACACCGACAGAGCCTGCACAGCACTTCTATGTTGCAAACGAGCTTATTTCAAGAGGAGTAGTGCCTGCAACAATTGCACCGAGATTCTGCGGAGAATTCCAGAAAGGCATTGACTACATAGGAAATCTTGAACAGTTTGAAGAAGAATTTAAGGTACATGCAGCAATTGCAAAGAAATTCGGATACAAGATAAGTGTTCACTCAGGATCGGATAAATTCTCTGTATTTCCGACAGTAGGAAAATACACAGAAGGACGTTTCCATCTAAAGACAGCCGGAACAAACTGGCTTGAGGCGGTTAAAATTGTCGCCGAGCATAATCCTGGGCTTTACAGAGAAATCCACCAGTATGCTCTTGATGAGGCATTTAATGAGGCAAGAAAGTATTATCATGTAACTACAAACTTAGATAATATCCCCTCTCTTGATACACTCAGTGATGAGGAACTCCCTGGCCTCTTCAATAATAATGATTCAAGACAGCTCATTCATATTACCTACGGCCTTATTCTTACAAATGAAAAGTACCGCAACAGGCTCTTTGACACGTGGCGCGAATATCGTGAAGAGTATGCAGAGGCAGTACATGGCCATATAGGCAGACATCTTCAGATGGTTTACAGCGGATTTGAGGCATAAGAATGTTTGTTGAAAATAAAGATATACAGCCTCTCGATCTTGGAGGCGGAGTGACAAGGAAGGTCCTTTCTTACAGTGAAAACCTGATGACAGTGGAGCTCCATTTCGAAAAAGGCGCTGTAGGCGCACCGCACTCACATCCTCATGAACAGATAGGTTATATAATTTCCGGAAAGCTTATTTACCATGAAGAAGGCGAGGAGGATAAAGTTTTGTCAAGCGGTGATACTTACTATGTAAAACCAAATGCCGTTCATGGAATAGATGTGCTTGAAGACACAATGCTTCTCGACGTATTCACTCCAATGAGAAAAGATTTTGTATAATCATAAGCAAAAAGCCCCTCGCTCTTTATAAGAACGAGGGGCAAAAGAAAGGAAAGCTTTTATTCTGCTAAGGAGCTCAAAGCCTGCTTGAAGTTGTCGATATCCGGGATATTATAAAATACAGCTTTTGTGCACTTACCGGTTTTTTCAGAAATGTCCGGCGGATATGTGCAGGCATTGCGAAGCTTGTAATCTTTTATTTTCTGAGCGTTTTTTCCAACACGAAGAGATGTGTTTCCGTCAGCATCTACGGTATAGCTGTATATTTCAAATGAAGAAAGCGGAAGAATGATGGATCTGTCAGGTGAAAGATTAAAAAGATTTTTATCGGTCAGAAAATATTCTGCTTTTTTGAGCTTGTTGGCTTCCAGAATTTCCTTGATAGCGATAAAGCCGAAAATTATGGCGATGATAAATACGATGAGCCACTGCACTTTGTTGCCTCGGTTTAAAGTATCGATGATATAGAGAAGAGATAGTCCCAACAAAAGGGAGAGACCGACAATGAGCTTTATAAGAGCATAGCCTTTGTTGGTCTTGTCAAAGACATTAATATTTTGAACTTTTCCCTGCCAGATGAGTTTTTCATCTTTGCTCATTAATTCTTTAAGTTTTGATTCCATAAAAACACTCCTGTAATTTGATGTAAATATGATAGCATCAGAAACCGTAAATTATGCGCAAAGATAAGAACGAAAACAGTATAGCAAATGTTAATTAGAAGAAGAAAATCGTTCAAAATTTGTTAAAGGAGATACACTGCGGTAAATTCAGATGGATAACTCAAAAGAGAAGAAAATAACTATAAATGACATAGCAAGATTAAGCGGAGTTTCCAAGGCTTCTGTTTCCAGGTATATTAATGGAAAATATGAGAACCTGTCAGAAGAAACCAGAGACAGAATTGGAAAGATAATCGAAGATACAGGTTATCGCCCGAATAGAAGTGCCCAAAGACTAAAGGCAGGCAGAACAATGCTTATAGGATGTGTTATAGGAGATATCTCAAGTCCGTTTTCGGCACTTCTTTTAAGAGGGATAATATCCGAATGCGAAAAAGCCGGATACCAAGTCCTTTTTGCAAACAGCGATAACGATGCAAAAAGGGAAAGAGCAGCAATACAGGGATTTACGGAAAATCGTGTCGACGGGCTTATAGTAAATACATCAGGCGGAAACGATGATTACCTTGTTGAAATAAATAACAGAGTTCCGATAGTACTTGCCGACAGAGGTTTAATGACCAAGGGCGTCCTTGATACTGTCGAAGGATCGAATCGAGAATCTGCAAAGGAATGTATAGAGTGCCTTTATAAATTCGGCTATGAAAAAGTGGCATTCTTTACAGAGGGAAACAGACAGATAACACCACGAATACAGAGATGTGAGGGATACCTTGACGGACTGAGAGAATTTTATAAAAGCAATACAGAACCATTAATTTATGAGTTTGATAGGCATATTGAAGGTGACTGCGCTAAGGCATTAACAAAATATATCCTTGACAATAATGGGAAAAGAATTGCCGCAATGGCAGTTAACGGAGTTACATGTCAGCAGATGATACTGGCTGCAAATGAAATCGGAGTTAGCTTTGGGAAAGATTTTGGAGTATGTACATTTGACGACTGGGATTGGCTGAAAATGGCACCGCCGGGAATAACATCTGTAAAGCAGCAGACAGAGAAAATAGGAGAAAAGAGCGCCAAAGTACTTCTTGAAAAGGTTGCAGCAGGTGTAAGTGCTGACAAAAGCGATGTCGTAGATATCATTCTTAAAAGTGAAATTATAATAAGAGGTTCGACAGTTAAATAAAAAAGTTGTAAAGAATGAATAAAATAAATAATTTTAGTATTGAAATATGTGAAAGTATTTATTATAATTTTAACAAATAAGCATCCCTGTCTATCAACAGGGATAAATTTTCGGAAATTTCGGAAACCGATTTCCGAAAACGGTTTCCGAAACTATATCGTGTGATAAGCGGCTTAGCCGCAAATAAAATAGATCACAAATAAGTATGGAGGAAAATCCAAATGAAAAAGTTCTTAGCATTCGCACTTGCTCTCTGCATGCTCTTTGCTCTTTGCGCATGCGGCCAGCAGGCAGCAACAACCACAGAGGCAGCACCTGCAACAGAGGCAACAGAGGCAGCACCTGCAGCAGAAGCTTCTGCAGACAAAGTTGGCGCAACAGTACTTAAGTGCGCATTCAACCAGACCATCACAAACCCTGAAGCACAGACACTTCAGTGGATGTCCGATGAGCTCTATGATGCAACTGAAGGCCGTTACTCCATCGAAGTATTCCCCGATGCTCAGCTCGGAGACCAGCAGCAGACTCTTGAACAGTGCATGGCAAACGCACTTGATATGACTCTCGTTGCAAACTCTATCATTGAAAACGTATGCCCCGACTTTGCAATTCTCGGAACACCTTATGTTTATGACAGCATTGCTCATCAGCAGAAGGTTTTCGAATCCGGCAAGCTTGCTGATCTCTATGCAGAAACAGAAGCACAGGGATTCACAGTTCTTGCAAACTACTCCCTTGGCGCACGTAACCTTTACACCCGCGATAAGGCCGTCACAACTCCTGAAGATCTTGCAGGAATGAAGATCCGTGTTATGGGCTCTGACACATGCATTGCTATGATGAACGCAATGGGCGGTGTCGGCGTTGCTATGGCACAGGGTGATGTTTACTCTGCAATTCAGACAAAAACTCTTGATGGTGCAGAAAACAACATAATCACCTACACAGACCTCGTTCAGTACGAAGTTGCTCCTTACTACAATGAGTCCGGCCACCTTATGATTCCTGATGAGCTTGTTATTAATAACAACGTTCTTGCAGCTATGAGCGAAGCAGACCAGGCAGCTCTTAAGGAAATCGGAAACAAGTCAATAGCTTTCATGTTCAATCTTGCTGAAGAACTCCGTGCAGACTACCGCGCAAAGGCAGAGGCACAGGGCGTTACATTCTCAGAGTGTGATGTTGCTGCATTCCAGGCACTTTGCCAGGACCTCATCAACGAAGTTGCTAACCGCACAGACATGACAAAGGCTACATATCAGGCAATTATTGACTGCCGCTGATTAATTAGTCTTCTACTATATAGCGACCTGCAGTATGCAGGTCGCTATATAAAAAACAAGCCGGGCCCGACGGGGACCGGCCGGTAAAAACAAGCCGGCGCCCGATGGGCCCGTTCCGTCATATAAAGTATTTTTTAAAGATTAGGAGAAATACCATGAAAGTTCTTAATGGTATTAAGAATGTAGTGGATAAAATCCTGGAAATTCTGGGAACAGTTACTCTTGGAATAATGACAGTTCTTGTATGTTATCAGGTAATTACACGCTATGTTTTTAATGCACCGAGTGCGATTTCCGAAGCTCTTTCACAGTATCTTTTCGTGTGGATGATAATGTTCGGAAGTGCATATGTCTATGGCTCAAAGGAGCACCTTACCATTGATATTTTAAAAGATAAGTTTAAACCAAAAACAAACATGATAGTAGAAATCATAACAAACATTGTACTGTTTGTATTTATTCTTGCTATCTGCGTAATAGGTGGATGGCTCTACACTAAGGGACAGGTTGTACAAACAGACCCGTCACTGCATATATCTAAGGCTGTCCTTTATGCGTCTGTTCCCTTTACAGGTATTATCACGTTGTTTTATGCCGTTTTCAATGCTGTAAAAGCTGTTGAAAATTACAAAATAGGCCAAAGAACATACGGCGATGAACTTTCCGGAACGGCTTGATAAGGAGGATAAGAGAATATGACTACTACAGCTTTAGCGGGCATTATAATGGTTGCCCTTATATTCATTACCCTCGCAGTTGGTATGCCTATAGGCCTTTCCATAGGCGTTGGAAGTGCTGCGGCAATGTTTATAATTCTCCCTGCAAACAGTGCACTTATTATTTCTGCACAGAAAATGTTCCAGAGTGTTAACTCATTCTCGCTTCTTGCAATTCCGTTCTTTGTTCTTGCCGGAAATCTGATGAATTCCGGTGGTATAGCAAAAAGGCTTGTGGGATGCGCAAAACTAGTTGCACACAGACTTCCCGGCGCACTTGCCCAGACAAATATTGTTGCTAACATGCTTTTCGGTGCAATGTCAGGCTCCGGCGTTGCAGCAGCAGTTGCAATGGGCGGAATCTTAGGACCTCTTGAAAAAGAAGAAGGATATTCCGATGAATATATTGCGGTTTGCAATATAGCATCCGGCCCGACCGGGATGATGATTCCACCAAGCAATATCATGATAGTTTATTCAACAGTTGCCGGATCTGTTTCAATTGCGGCACTTTTTATGGCGGGCTATCTTCCCGGAATTATATGGGGTCTTGCTTGTATGGTAGTTGCCGGTATCATGGCAAAGAGACGCGGGTATGTCTCAACTGAAAAATACACAGCAAAGTTTGTGCTTAAGACTCTTTGGGAAGGAATTCCTTCTCTTCTTATGATAGTTATCGTTATAGGCGGTATCCTTGGCGGTATATTCACAGCTACAGAAGGATCTGCAATTGCAGTTCTTTATTCTCTTGTTCTCAGCTTTATTTACAGAAACATAAAAGTAAAAGACCTCCCGGGAATTATCTGGAGCTCAGTAAAGACGACGGCTGTTATAGAGTATCTTGTATGTGTATCCGGAATTATGGGATATATTATGTCCTATACACATATACCTGCACTTGTTGCAAATGCAATTCTTGGATTTACAACAAGCAAGGTGGTTATTCTTCTTATTATGAATATAATTCTGCTCATTGTCGGCTGCTTTATGGACCCGACTCCTGCAGTCCTTATATTCACACCTATATTCCTGCCTATAGTACAGACATGGGGTATGAGTGCAGTTCATTTTGGACTTATGATGATTATGAATCTGTGCGTTGGTACACTGACACCTCCTGTCGGAGCAATTCTGTTTGCAGGATGCCGTGTAAACCATGTCAAGATCGAACAGATCATAAAGATGTTGCTGCCGTTCTTCGCAGTTATTCTTATCTGTCTGCTTCTTGTTACATACGTACCTTGGTTCTCAATGGCTATACCCACAGCGCTTGGTCTTTGCTGATAGGAGGAAATAATGGATATACGTTATTCAACAGGACCGGAAGATGTAAAAAGATATACAACTGAGGAACTGCGCAAGGAATTTCTCATAGAAAATCTTTATCAGGAAGATACAGTTCAGGCAGTATATTCTCATGTTGACAGAATGGTTGTTCTTGGAATTATGCCGGTAAACAAGGTGCTCAGCATTGATGAAGGTATAGATGTATGGAAAAACTTCGGCACAAACTATTTTCTTGAGCGCCGTGAGGCCGGAGTGTTCAACCTTGGCGGAGCAGGATTCATAGAGGCGGACGGAGTAAAATACGACCTCGGATTTGAAGACTGTCTTTACATTACAAAAGAGACAAAAGACGTCAAATTTGGAAGTAAGGATGCTTTTAACCCGGCAAGATTCTATCTCGTTTCTGCGCCTGCGCACAGAGTGTGCAAGACAACATTCCTCTCATTTGCAGATGCAAATAAACGTCCGTGCGGATCCGAAGAAAATGCCAATAAGAGAGTTATAAATCAGTTTATTCACCCTGATGTTCTTGAAACTTGTCAGCTTTCAATGGGACTTACCCAGCTTGCAGAGGGCAATGTATGGAATTCATTCCCACCTCATACCCATGAGAGAAGGATGGAAATTTATACATACTTCAACCTTCCGGAGGATGGCATAGTTCTCCATCTTATGGGGCAGCCCACACAGACACGCCATATAGTGATGCGTAATTTCGATGCAGTTATTTCACCGTCATGGTCAATTCATGCAGGATGCGGTACATCAAATTATACATTTATATGGGCTATGGGCGGAGAAAACCAGGCATTTGATGATATGGACAATTTTGCGGCTAACGAGCTGAAATAAAAACAAGGCCCGATTTTTCGGGCCTTAAATTTAAAGAAGGTCTTTGATTTTCAGCATGGGAGACGGACGGAAGATGTGAAGGTAGTTTCTAAGGTCATCATCTTTAACCTTGTCAAAATCCGATTTGATAATGCAGTAATCCATAAGAAACAGATAAAGAGCAACTTCAAAGGGGCTTAAAAGGAAAGCGGGGACATAGTCGGTTTCTATAAGATACATTGAAATTGAACGCTGAAGAAATACGTTGAACTTATCGTCAACCCACTTGTTGCCATAGACAACGGACAACTCCGGAGGGAGACCGGGAAGCGCACATGCAATTATGTTCCTTTCAGCTTCTGTAAGAGCTAACTCCTGCGCATCGGGATTATACCTGCATATGTTATCCTGATAAGTGATTATTCCGCTGCGGTCGCGTTTGAGACGTTTCGGGTAGAAAACAGACTTGCTTTTTCTCTTCATTTCATTCTGATACCACTCATCAATTTTAAGCTGATCAAAATTGAATTCTGTGGATATACAGCCCAGTGTAAGATTAACAGTGAAAATTCCATCATCAGAAACAGGGTCGTAATTATCACGTTCCAAAGCTTTCTTGAAGACGAAATCCCATTTGCGACGAAAATCAGGATAATAAGTTCTGTCGCGAATTGCACTATCCGCATAGAAATTTTTGATATCTTCGAATATTTCTAAGTTTTTTTCATAAGTATTCATGCAAATCATTATATAAAAAATAATAATAATTGTAAATAAATAGACATAGGAGACATAAATGGAAGTTTTAAAAAGAATGGCTCAGTGTGGCGTTGTACCGGTAGTTGTTATAGAAAACGCAGAAGATGCCGTTCCTACTGCCAAGGCAATGCTTGCAGGTGGAATAGATGTAATGGAAATAACCTTCCGTACAGCAGCGGCTGCAGATTCTATAAAAGCAGTTACCACAGAGTGCCCGGAAGTTTTGGTTGGAGCAGGAACAGTTATTACACTTGAACAGGCAAAGCGCGCAGTCGAATGCGGAGCAAAGTTCATAGTTGCGCCTGGCTATGATGAGGAAGTAGTAACATGGTGCTGCGAAAACGATATTCCTGTAACTCCGGGATGCGTAACACCTACAGAAATCATGGCAGCATTAAAGCATGGACTTAAAGTTCTGAAGTTTTTCCCTGCAAATGTTTATGGCGGACTTGGTGCACTTAAGGCACTTGCCGGTCCGTTCGGCGGAGTAAAATTTATTCCGACAGGCGGGGTAAATATGGAAAATGTTGCTGAGTTTGTAGCATCTCCTTACGTACATGCAGTTGGTGGCAGCTGGGTATGCCCGAAAGCTGACATCACAGCTCATAATTTTGATAAAATTACCGAGCTCTGCAAAAAAACACGTGAAAAGATACTGGGATTTGAGCTTGCACATGTTGGTATCAATACAAGCGATAATGATGTATCCCTCGGCGTTGTAGGCGCATTTGAGAAAGCATTTGGTTTTGTACCGAAACTCGGCAATGGATCAAATTTTGCAGGAACCGGCATGGAAGTTATGAAAGAGATGTACCTTGGAACGAACGGACATCTTGCAATTCGTACCAACAAGATCGAGGCAGCTGTTGCAGAACTTGAAAAGAAGGGATTCAAATTCAACGAATCAACAGCTAAGTACAAAGGTGAAAGACTTAACACCGTGTATCTTGAAGATGAATTCGGAGGATTTGCAGTTCATCTTCTTCAAAAAGCTTAATTAAAGGCGGGTATAAATATGAAGTATTTAACTTTTGGAGAGATAATGCTCAGATTAAAAGCACCTGGACAGGAAAGATTTTTCCAGAGCCCGATGCTCGAAGCAACATACGGTGGCGGTGAGGCAAATGTAGCAGTTTCACTTGCAAATTATGGTGAGGATGTTGCATATCTCACAGTTCTTCCAAACAATGTTCTCGGAGATGAATGTGTAAAAGAACTTCGTAAGTTTGGCGTAGATACAAAAAGAATCCTTCGTGGTGAAGGACGTATGGGAATTTATTTCCTTGAAGGCGGAGCAAATCAGCTCCCATCAAAAGTCGTTTACGACAGAGCATATTCATCAATAGCTTTGGCAAAACCGGGAGATATTGACTGGGATAAAGCATTTGAAGGCGTTGATTGGTTCCATATAACAGGAATTACACCGGCAATTTCAGAAACAGCAATGGAATTATCCATTGAGTCAGTAAAAGAAGCAAAGAAACGCGGAATTACAGTTTCATGTGACCTTAACTATCGTAAAAACCTCTGGAAATATGGCAAAAAGGCATCAGAGGTAATGAGAGAACTTGCAAAGTATGTTGATGTTGCAGTTGCTAACGAAGAGGATGTACAGAAATCTTTGGAAATAACAACAGATGTTGTTGTTGAGTCAGGAGAGCTTGACCGTTCAAAGTACAAAGCACTCGGCGATAAGGTGCTTGCTGAATATCCGGATATGAAGATGATAGCTATAACATTGCGTGAATCCAAGAGTGCAGACAGTAATGGATGGGCTGCATGCCTTAATGACAGAGAAAATTTCTATGAGTCAAAACGTTACATGATTAATGATATTGTTGACCGTGTTGGTGGCGGTGACAGCTTCGCTGGCGGACTTATTTACGGCCTTAATCATTATGATGATAAGCAGAAAGCACTTGAGTACGCAGTTGCAGCATCATGCTTAAAACACAGCATTATAGGCGACTTTAACAGAGTTGGAGTATCCGACGTTGAAAAACTCATGGGCGGTGACGGAACCGGCCGTGTACAGAGATAAGAGGAGATAAAAATGGCTTTTAGTATGGATAGTTTTTCCCTTAAGGGAAAAGTAGCACTTATTACGGGTGCATCTCATGGCATAGGCATGGCAATTGCAGAGGCATTTGCAGAAGCTGGAGCTACAATATGCTTTAACTGCTCAAATGAAGCATCGAAGGAAAGAGCAATTGCAGAGTACAAATCAAATGGTATTGATGTTCATGGTTATGTTGCAAATGTTTGCAATGAAGATGAAGTCAATGACCTCGTAAAGAAGATAAATGAAGAAGTCGGAGTTATAGATATTCTTGTTAATAATGCAGGAATTATTAAGAGAATACCAATGACTGAAATGACAGCTGATGAATTCCGTCAGGTTATAGATGTTGACTTAAATGCTCCGTTCATAGTTTCCAAGGCATGTATTCCCGGAATGATTGAAAAGGGACATGGTAAAATAATAAACATATGCTCAATGATGTCAGAACTCGGACGTGAAACAGTTTCTGCTTATGCAGCAGCAAAGGGCGGACTGAAAATGCTTACACGCAATATCTGCTCAGAGTATGGTGAAGCAAATATTCAGTGCAATGGTATTGGACCTGGATATATTGCAACATCCCAGACGGCACCTCTTCGCGAAAGACAGCCTGATGGAAGCCGTCACCCGTTCGACCAGTTTATCGTTTCTAAAACACCGGCAGGACGCTGGGGTATTGCAGATGATCTTAAGGGACCGGCAGTGTTCCTTGCATCAGATGCATCAGACTTTGTAAACGGCCATGTACTTTATGTTGATGGCGGAATACTTGCTTATATAGGCAAACAGCCTTAAGGAGGAAAAATGAAAGCAGCCGTATTGGAAAACTGGCTTGATTTGAGACTGGAAGATATTCCTGTTCCACAGCCCAATAACAATGAAGCACTTATAAAAGTTATACGTGCAGGTGTATGCGGATCGGATATAACGGTATATCGTGGAAAGCACATGACAGCAACCGTTCCGACAGTTTTGTCTCATGAAATTCTTGGAACTATAGAATCACTTCCTGAGGGATATGACGGTAAGTTCAAAGTTGGGCAGAGAGTGCTGATGAACCCGATTATTTCCTGTGGAGAATGCTCTGCATGTAAAAGAGGGATGACATGGGTTTGTGAAAATCTTAAACTCCTCGGAATACATGTTGATGGAGGATTCGCAGAATATACAAAGGTTGCTGTAGATAAACTCGTTGCAGTGCGTGATGAAACTCCTGATGAAGTCGCCATACTTGGTGAGCCGTTTGCAGTAGGTGCCCATGTAATGGTAAATTCCAAAATCCAGCCGGGCGACAAGATATTCATTTCAGGTGGCGCAACAGTCGGCCTTTATATTGCACTATTTGCAAAAGCAGCAGGTGCTGAAAGAGTTATTATTTCTGAAATTAACGAGCCGAGACGTCAGTTTGTTGAATCAATGGGAATTGAGACCATTAATCCGACACAGACAGATGCAATGGATCTTATGAAAGAAGTTACAGGTGGCGGTGGATTTGATGTTGTGTATGACACATCAGGAGCTGCTTCGTGCATCCTTCAAATGCCTGATCTCACACGCTGTGGAGGAAAGATGCTTTCTCTCGGACTTTCCGGCGATGCTTATCAGTTCATCATAGGAAAGGTTTCCTTTAAAGAGATTACACTTGTAGGTAATCGTCTCTATACACAGGAAGATTTTGAAGAGGGCGTACGTTTTGTTGAAGACAACTGGCAAAAGCTCGGGCTCGACAGAATGGTAACTGACAGACTTGGCCTATCTGAAATTAACAGAGCAGTCGAAATGATGCTTAACGGTGAAAATATCTGCAAGATAATAATTGATCCGACCAAATAATTAAAAAACTAAAAGTACAACCCCGTATGCTTTAAAATCTGAAGCATACGGGGGTTGCGCGTTTTAAGATATTGAAGCAATCAGCTCTTGAGCGGCTATGGTAAGTGCATGATAATCCTCATTTGCAATTGCTTTTTTATTTGCCAGTGCGCCTCCGACACCAAG
>R06__coassemble_61_pt1 | contig 44016 bp, 32 predicted proteins | sample R06__metabat2_high_PE_044 | metagenome-assembled genome bin R06
ATTTCTTTGTGCTATAATTTTTGGCGCTATTTCAGAATATTTCGCTATAATTATTATTATTTTATATTATTTTTTTATTCAAGGAAAATCATGAAGAAATCAATCCCGATATTACTGATAATTTCAATACTTTTAACTGCATGCGGAAGTACATCTGTAGCGTCTGATGTAAAAAGCTCGACTTCAGAAGTTGAAGAAGGGCTCACACAGTCTTTAGAGTCCGATGTCATTTCAACTCCTGAACCAACAGCTGAACCCACCCCTGAGCCTACTCCTGAACCTACTCCTGAACCTGTTTTATCGCTCGATGCATCAGACAGTCCAGAAGGTTCAATTATAATAAGTGAACTTCGTGTCTCAGATTACGGAATTGAATTTGACGAATACAACGAAGAAGCAGACTGGGTAGAACTTGTCAACATATCTGAAGATTTTCTCGACTTTGAAGGCTATTATCTTACAGATGACCCTGAAAAGCTCGACAAGCAGCAGCTTGATAATAGAAATGTAGAACCCGGACAGTATCTCAGGTATTATCTTGAGTTCGGTCTCGATGCCGAGGGTGAAACTCTGTATCTTACAAATGGTGAAGAAATTCTTGACTATTTTACATGGACTTCATTCCCATATTACTGCAGCGTTGGCAGAATGAGTGGAGATTATTCACCGTGCTATTTTGAATCTCCTACTCCGAAAAGCGCAAATACAGACGGAAAGCATAACTTATCTACATCTCCTACAGCGCTGACAAAGAGCGGTATCTATAACGATATTGATTCGCTTACAATAGAGCTCGAATCTGACGGATTAATATATTACACAACAGACGGTACTCTTCCAACTCTCGAAAGCAATCTTTACGACGGACCATTTACCATTACAGAAACCACATCTATTCGTGCCGTTTCCGTTGAAGATGACGGCATCCGCAGTTACCCCATAAGTCTGAATTATATAATAAATGAAAATTTCACTCTGCCTGTTTTAAGCCTTGTAATGGATAAAAATTCCATTGGTGTTATGAGAGAAGCCGTAAAAGATTCCCCCATGCGAAAGCTTGAAAATCCCGGTGCTATCAGCATGTATGATGAAAGTGGCGAGCTATTCAGTCTCAACTGTGGAATAACTCTGGCAGGCCAAGCAAGTTTATCTACCGGAATGTACAGAAAAGTAAGTTTTGATGCTCATTTTAGAAGTGCATACGAAACCAGTCGCCTTAATTACGATGTTTTCGATACCGGCTGTACAAGTTATTCATCGCTTAACATTCATGCAGGCCAGGATCATCAGGATGATGGATACAAAATGTTCACATCCGAAATATGGCAGGACCTATGTCTTGAAATGTGCGATAATGTTTATACTCAGCACAGTAAATTCTGTATACTCTATCTAAATGGCGAATATTGGGGAATTTACTGCCTTAAAGATGACATTTCCAAACAGGGATACGCAGACTTTGCAGAATGTAAAAAAAGCGATGTTCAAGTCTGTGAATCGTTTGATAAATCAAGCTGTGAATTCTGTCAAAATGTATTGAGATTTGCCCGTGACAATGATCTTACAGATATTGAAAACTATAGTAAGCTTTCGGATATGTTTGATATCGATGCTTATATAAACTGGCTCATAATTCAGGGCGTAAGTGCAAACTCTGATTTATTTTCAAATATAAAAATATTTAAAGGTGGCGACGGAAAGTGGCAGTATTCTTTAATTGACTTAGATCATGCAATGCGTCGTCCGAACACATCCTGGGATCTTCTTTGCAACAATCTATCATTTGATCTTTATCCAAACGACTGTGCAATATTGTTCTTTGGATTTATGACAGAGTGTCCCTATTTTATGGATGAATTTTTAGGAAGATATGCAGAAGTTTACGATACCGTTTTATCCAATGAAAACATCCTCAATAAGATAGATTACTATGAAAATCTTCTCGAGCCCGAAATTTCACGTGACCGCGCTCGTTGGGAAATGCCCGAATCAGCGTGGTATGATAACGTAGAATCTCTTAAAAAGACAATAGTCGAAAAAGACTGGCAGAATTTCTGTGTAGACAAACTTTGCGACAATCTTAAAATTGAAAGAGAGCTCTATTTTAAATAGAGCTCTCTTTATTCATCATATAAGATAACCTGCTGTAAAGTACACTATAGTTACAATTACCGCTGCAATTATTACGCCAAGAAAAATACATGGAAATGCTTTTTTAGGTTCAAGACCCATGAGGGCCGCTACAAGTGAGCCTGTCCACGCTCCCGTTCCCGGAAGCGGAATTGCCACGAGTATAATAAGTCCTATATATCCGTATTTTTCAATTGTGTCTTTATTTTTATCGGCCTTTTGCTCCATTTTGGTTACCAAGCCGTCAAGCTTTGGCATATGCTTTCTCATCCACTCAAATATCTTTTCTATAAAGAAAATTATAAATGGGACAGGCAGCATATTTCCAAGTACCGATGCGACAAGTGCAATTGGATAATCAAGACCGCTCGCAAGACCTATCGGCAATCCTCCTCTAAGCTCTACAATCGGAACCATGGATATTGCAAAAGTCATTAAAAATTTGCCTATTGTAGTTTCTAAAAATGCCATCAAATAAATCTTATCTCCGCCTTAAGTGCGGGGATTTTTCCTTTCACTGTACCGAGATTATATTCTTTCAAATTCAGTTTGTAGTTAAAATCATAATCTCCGCGATTGATAATTGCAAGTGCTGATTCTGATTTCTTTATATCATCATAACGCAATATTGTTATTACGTCATCTGAAAGTGCAAAGAGCTGCACATCTCCCCTTGAAAGTGCCAAACTGCTTTTTCGCATTTCTGCAAGTTTCTTATAGAACTCGTAAAGTCCTGTATTTTCATCATCCTCTTTAAACGGCATACGGTTAAATGGGTCACATACGCCCATCATTCCCTGCTCATCTCCATAATATATGCAAGGAACACCTGGCAAGACGAACTGTAATACTGCTGCAAGCTTTTCAAGCTCTACAGCTTTTTTTAATGATTCATCACTAAAAGTAAGTTCAATCTGTTCCTGCCTTGTAAGGTCTCTTATTACAACGTCTGTAGAAAGAGCTGTACGGATTCTGTCAACGTCATGCGAAGACAAAAGATTCATGAGACTTTCGTATACAGGCTTTGGATAACTAAATTTTTGATTTAGAAGGAAATTTCTTAAATCATAAGCCGATTTACGTCTGCTTAGAAAATCAAGGACTGCGAATCTGAATGGATAATTCATAACAGAATCAAGTGAATAGCCGAGCACGTAATTTCTCGGGCCTTCACTTCCGTATTTAGTTACAGCATCCTCCCAGACTTCCCCTATGATCAAAGCGTCTTTATCTTCTTTTTTGACCTCACTGCGCATAAGAGATAGAACATCATCCGGAATCTCATCTGCAACATCTAAACGCCACCCTGATGCTCCACGCTTCAGCCATGTCTTCATTACACTGTCGTCATTTTTGATTATGTAATTTTGCCACTGTTCATTTCTCTCGTCGACCTCGGGAAGGTCTTTGAAATTCCACCAGCATTTATAATCATTCGGGAATGAATCAAAGCTGAACCACTTGTAGTATTGACTGTCTTGCCCGCTGCAGGCTCCTGTATTTCCATAGTGCCCGTATCTGTCAAAATAAATACTGTCAGACCCTGTATGAGAATACACACCATCAAGAATTATTTTTATCCCAAGTTTCTTGCCCTTTTCGCAAAGAGCTTCAAAGTCCTGTACAGTGCCAAGTATCGGATCAACATTTAAATAATTTGAAGTATCATATCTGTGATTTGACCTTGCCTCAACAATTGGGTTTAAATAAATTACAGATATTCCCAGGTCTTTGAGATACGGAAGCTTTGCTTGTATTCCCTTAAGAGTTCCGCCATAGAAATCATCCGGATAATAGTCTTCTTCTCCATCAGCCGGCAGATATTTCACATCTTCATCTAAACTTTTGTGAAGTGACGGAGTCTGTCCAAGTTCCTTATGATATTTAATGCCTCGTAAAGCTCCGCTCTTTCCGTAAAATCCGAATCTGTCCGGAAAAATCTGATACATAACGCATGATTTGAACCACTCCGGTGTTTCAAATCCTTTGAGATATACCGTAAATGAAAAGCCTTCGCTCTCATAATTGTACATATTTGCGGTAAATCCGGTTTGATCAGGTGCAATAAATCTCGTTCCGTATTTTGTCTCAATTCTGAAATAATAGCGCCATGCTCCTACTTTATCAGGTGCATTGAATTTAACTCTATAAGAGTCTTTGCTTCTTTCCATCGGATATTCTATCTTTTCGTCTTCAAGCCTTAAAACAAGGACAGCATCTATCACTCTTCCACTTAGTATATTGAATGAAATCTTAACTTCTTCTCCCTGTTCAACGGCACCGAACGGAGTTCTATATTTTATATCCGTACATTCATGCAAAATAGCAGGAGGTGTCTCATGGTATCCGTCGAGCATTGAAATATACAGTCTGACATACTCCTTTGCCGATCTCTCAAATGAGAAATCCTCATTCATGGCATTATCAATAAGACTTTCCATTACTTTCTTATCTTTGTAGAAAGAAAGAGCGTAGTGTATGGTAGCTCTCATTTCCCATGCATCGAAGTTGGCAAATGAAAATCCGTCTCCCTCGCCCGTAATGCAGTTATACGGATTTACACTGTCTTTAAGGCCTCCGGTTTCGCGAACTATCGGGAGGCAGCCATACCTCATTGCAATCATCTGGCTAAGTCCGCATGGTTCAAATCTTGACGGCATAAGGAAGAAATCGCTTCCTGCATAAACAAGGTGTGAAAGTTCCTCGTCATATCCTATATATGAACAGAGCCTTCCGCGGTATTTGTTTTCAGCATTTCGCATAAACTCTTCGTATCTTTGATCTCCGGTTCCGAGAAGAACAAACTGGACATCTTCATATGTCATAAGATCGTCAAGTACCGTCATTACAAGTTCAAAGCCCTTTTGCTCCGTCATTCTTGTAACCATGCCTATAATGGGCACATCCGGATTAATTTCCAGTCCGAGTTTTCTCTGCAGGCCTTCCTTGCAGAGTGCTTTCCCGCTTATATCGGATTTTGAGTAGTTTGCGGGAATTGTTCTGTCAGTCTGAGGATTAAATACTTCTGTATCTATGCCATTTAAAATTCCGGTGAGCTGATGAGATCTTGCGTTAAGAATTCCTTCGAGACCTTCACCGAAATATGCAGTCTTTATCTCATTTGCATAATTGGGGCTTACTGTAGAGAGTCTATCTGAAAAAACGCATCCTGCTTTTAAAAAGTTCGCATCCTTATTAAGTTCAATATATTCCGGTGTAAAATATGCTTTGTCAATTCCGAACAGGTCATCGATGAATTCAAAGTTCCATCTCCCCTGATAAGCAATATTGTGAATACTTATCAGATATTTCATCTTCTCCTGCATGCAGCCTCTGTACTGAGTGCGTGCAAGCATAGGCACCATGCCTGACTGCCAGTCATTGCAATGTATTATTTCAGGATTAAAATCAAGATTTGGCAGTGCATCCAATACAGCTCTCTGGAAAAATGCATACTGCTCAATTTCCGCCGCGCCGCCACGATAAATTTTATCTCCGTAGTATGCTTCAGAATCCACAAGATAAATGATTACACCGTCAAGATCAAGCTTTTCTATACCGCAGTATTCATGTCTCCATCCAAGATTTACATAGAAATGGAACATATGCTCAACCTTGTCTTTGTACTTTTCTTTAGTTACTCTGTGAAACGGAGTTATTACTCTTGCATCCATCCCAAGTTTCTTAAGCGCTTTCGGCAAAGTCCCGACGACGTCGGCAAGCCCGCCTGTTTTGGCAAGGGGTGCACATTCCGACGATACAAAAAGAACTGACGGCAAAGTATCACGGCTATGTTCATTAAGCATTTCCTTAAATTCTTCCAACATGACTTATTTCCTCTTAGGTTTAAATTCAAAAAATACAGCACTCATGGCTGGGAGTGTAAAAGATGCGCTGCAGGGCAAATCCATAAACCCTTCATTTTCTGTTTTTATGGCTTTTTCGTTCAGTATTCCATTACCGCCATAGCTGAAATTATCACTGTTTAATATTTCTTTAAGTGTTCCCTGTTCGGGAAGCCCTATTTTAAATCCTTCATATGTAACAGGCGTAAAGTTACATACGACGGCAATATACTTGTCCTCCGCGCTCCTTAAAAAAGCTATTGAACTGCGACTGTTATCATTTACATTAAGCCATCTGAACCCGTCCCAACTGCAGTCTACTTCATAAAGTGCTTTATGTTTTACGTAAAGTTTATTCAAATCAGCGCAGTATCTTTTAAGCTCTGTATGTCTTGGGTACTCAAGCAGCATCCAGTCAAGTTCACGTTTTTCATCGAACTCGATAAACTGTCCAAATTCCCCTCCCATAAACGTAAGCTTTTTGCCGGGATGTCCGAACTGATATCCGTATAGTGCACGAAGTGAAGAAAATTTCTGATCGTAGTCACCAAACATTTTGTCAATCATGCTCTTTTTCCCATGTACAACCTCATCATGTGAATAAGCTAATACATAATTTTCACTGAAAGCATACATCATTGAAAATGTTAGTTTGGAATGATTGTCATGTCTGAAATAGGGATCCATCATCATATAGTCCAAAGTATCATGCATAAATCCCATATCCCATTTAAGGCAGAAACCGAGTCCCCCCGCATCCGGCGGAGCTGTCACAAGAGGGTATGCTGTTGATTCTTCGGCAATTGTCATTGCGCCTTTATAATTTCTCAAAACAGCACTGTTCATTTTGCGGATAAATTCTATCGCATCAAGGTTAATGTTACCGCCGTTTTTATTTGGAGTCCACTGTCCCGCTTTCCGGCCGTAATCCAGATAAAGCATTGAAGTTACAGCATCTACCCGAATAGCGTCGATGTGATAAACATCAAAAAATTTGCATGCAGACGATACAAGAAAACTTTGAACCTGTCTTGAAGAATAGTCAAAAACCAGCGTTCCCCACTCAGGGTGTTCAGCCATCCGTTTTTCTTTACATTCAAATTGAGGTGTACCATCAAAGTACACAAGCCCGTGCTCATCTTTTGGAAAGTGAGCCGGAACCCAATCCATAATTACGCCGATCCCTGCTTTGTGCATCGTATCGACGAAATATTTGAAGTCATCAGGATCTCCGTATCTGGAAGTAGGCGCATAATATCCCGACACCTGATATCCCCATGAACCGTCAAACGGATATTCGGTTATCGGCATGAGTTCCACGTGCGTATATCCCATTTCACGGCAGTAAACAGAAAGCTCATCTGCAAGATTTCTGTATATAGGTCGATCAGACTTAAAATGTCGCCATGCACCTGCATGGACTTCATAGACAGTCATAGGCTCTTTCATGAAATTTCGTTCTTTACGCTTTTCCATATAACGGTCATCATGCCATCTATATTTATCATATGTAAAAATAATAGAGGCAGTATTTACACCGCACTGGTTAAAAGAAGCAAACGGATCGCTTTTAAGCACTTTTTTCCCGCTATTTGATTCTATTGAATATTTGTATAAATCTCCGTCTTTCAGACCTTCTTTAAAATAAACCCAGACTCCGCCTTCATATGCTTCCATAATATCTGAATCCGGATTCCAATCGTTAAAATCACCTACAAGAGATACACATTTTGCATTTGGTGCCCATACTATAAAACGATGCATTTTGATTTCCGAAATATAATTACATCCAAAACAAAGCCATGCCTTTTCAGCATTTCCGGTATTAAAGAGATATATATCTTCTCTTGGAATATAATTACTGAATATCTCGTTCATGATTTAACTCCATAATCTGAATAAAATTATACGGAATTATTATATTATAGAAGCATTAAAAAATCGAGTACAGAGCATCTCAATTTAACAAATAATTTGCTTTTAAGTCTAAGCAATTCAAAAATACCTACGTAAATACCAAAGCAACAAAAAACCGGGTTGTTATAAACCCGGTTTTCCGTTTTGCAAGCATTTATTCTTTTTCTTTGTCTTTGTTGGTTTTCTCTTTGTCTGTTTCTTCGTTTTCTACCTTTTCTTCGGTAACCTTTAGCTCAGCCGCCTTATTTTTCTTAAGAGCCGGTATAAGGAATACCGCTGCAATAACTGCTGCGAGGACTGCAATTACAATCCATACTATCTGGTAGTTATCATCACCTGTTCCGGGATTGTATGCTGCAGAACTTGCAGATACAATTCTGAAGGTTGTGGATGTGTACTCATAATCCTCAATTGATGGATTCCATACATATGCAGATATGTAGTATGTACCAAGTGATAGTCTGTTGAGATAAGAAGGACTTACAGTGAACTTTGTATCATTATCATAGAAGTAGATAAGAGTCGGGTCAATCTTTACTGGGCTGTTCTTACCAATGTAAATACCTGCTGTTGTGTCAATCTTATCTGATGCCTTAAATGCCAGAGCTTTGGCACCGCCGTATACATGATAATCAACTCCGTCAGGTGCAAGGCCGACGCCTGTTCTGATTGTAGCGGAAACCCAGCCGTAGGAAGTCTCAACTTCCATAAGGTGCTCGCCGCTCTTTATGTGCTCGAGGTACTCACCGCTGATTGTAAGCTTATGAGTATCTGTATTGTATTTTACAAATTCTGTAGGTACGAGTTCTCCGTCTATATAAACATCTTTGAAATCAGGAGTTACAGTAAACACTGCAGAGCTGTCTGTTCCCCAGAAATCCATTGATGTGGGGCTGATCTTGACGTTGTCGTTAACTATCTTAAGCTCAAGACGTTTGATTGCGCCGCTGTAGTCAAGGAAGATATAAGACTGTCCGGATGAGAGCTGGTCAAGATATGCATAATCTACAAGTATAAAGTATCCCTTGGCATCCTTTGAAGTACGAATATACTTCTGATCAATACCTTCTTCGCCTGAAGTTCCGTCATAGTAGTCAAACCAGGATATTACGGAACCGTTAGGATCTGATGATACGCCAATCTTTGTGGGCAGTTCAGATACCCATGCATAGAAGTATGTCTTTGAACCTACTCTATACTCAGTTACCTGATACTCTTTATCCGTACTTGTATTAAGGTCGCTGTTTACAAGTCTGCATGTTTCAGGAAGTACATAGAGGTGAACTTTATCAATCATGTAATAGCCGTTTTTGAACTGGAACTGCAGATCGTAAACGCCCGCTTTGAGATTATTCTGGAATGCGTCTATATCGATTGTTATGTCGCCTTCAGTTCCGCCCTTTGCGGTATTGTTAAATACGTTGATTGTGGAACCGCCTTCAATTGGAACAGCGTCAATTCTTAAAACTTTCGGATCAACCGTAAATGTTATATACTTCGGATTTGCCTTATCATATACAACATAAGGAGTTCCATCAGATTCTGTACCTGTTGTAACATTTGAAGATATTAAAACAGTCGGAGTGTATTCCATAGATACGACATAGTAACCATCGGAATCTACCTTTGAGCTCATATAAGCAACACCTTCAGGAACAAAGGTTTCTACCCATGTTGTCGTATCTGAATCATCACCCTTTGTAAAGAGGAAGTATCCGCCTAAAATCTTTAAGCAGTCTGTTGAATTACCCTGGCCTACCGGATATGGTGAATTGTTTTTGCAGGAGTTTACAACAATTTCTGCTGGAGCTGTTGCTTTGAAAGCATTAGTTGTATAAGTGGTGAGCCCATTTACAGAAACATATCCGTCGACTGCATAAATACCGTAAAGTCCGGATTTTGCAATAACATTGTCAGCTACATTTACATCGCCATCTTCAACATAAATTGCAGCATATGATGCTCCGGCTTCAAGAGATATGTTGGAAACAACAACGTTTGCACCACCAAGAACGTTAAGTGCATTGCCGCTTGATTTAATTGCATGTCCATTACCTATAATGGAGACATTTCCGCCATCTACTTTAAGGCCTACACCTGTTGTATCTGTAATATCGCCCTGGAGTTTCACTGTAACCTGCTTGTCAGCCGATATAAGTACTGCGATTTCACTATTAGCAGATGCTAAATCAGCAAAGGACTTATTGTTTACAGAAATTATGCCTGAATCATACTGATCTTGGCAGTCATAGTATGATGTCTGGATTACTTCTTCATCATTTGCAACGTATACATTGCCTTTATTTTCATTGGTGTAGATTGCATATCCGTATTCGCTTCTGAGTGTACCGCCGGAAATATATGCCGTACCATAATCAGCTGCATATATAGCTGCACCATTCTTGCCAGTGCCTTCAATTACCACACTGTCCTTCATTGTGAAGCTTCCGCTTCCAGTGAATTTAACACCATAGAAGCCTGAAATTTTGGCCTGTCCTTCAGCGTTCACATAGCCGCCTGCGATTTCAAGACCTGCACAGTTTGTACCAACATTGGATATCAAGCTCTCTGCAACATCAGTACCATCAATTGTAACTGTACCACCTGCTACACGTACTGCATTATTTATTGAAGAACTGCTTATCTTGTTATATCCGTTTATGTTGCATGTACCGCCGCTTACATTAATTGCATATCCATCTCCGGATGTGTTGATTGTGGAGTTGCCCATCTCAAACTTACCACCCGTTACATTGACAGCATAACCGGTTGTATTATTGACAGTTACATACTTAAGTACGACATTACCTGCATTAACTTCAAAGCCTTCGCCATTAATGGTCATAGCTTCAAATGTTACGAATGTATTAGGATCCTTTATTACGAATGCCGGTCCGCTTGAACAGTTAAGAACTGCATTATTAAGGCAGATTATAAGTTCAAAGTTTGCAAGACCTGTAATTTCCATTGTGGAAACGTTAGACGTTGTTCCTGAGAGTGCATTAACTGTTGCATATGAAGTCATAGGTACAGCAAAAGCATTTAAGAACATCTTTAAGGGATTATAAAGAATCTTAGCATCAGGTTCAGCAGCGTCAAGTGCATTTTCAAGTACGCTGCTTTCATTTGCCTCTTCAGCATTATCAGCTTCCTGTGCTTCTTCAGCAACGATAGCTTCATTTGGAGTCGGTGTGATTTCAGGAGCAGGTGTCGCCTCTGCTTCCTCTTTAGGCTCAGTTGTCGGAGTGGGCGTCGGTGTTACTTTTACGTCACCTTCTGCAAGCTTTGCAATTTCCGCATTAATTGCAGCGAGTTCATTTTTTGCACCTTCCAGTGCAGATGCTGCGCTTGTAAAGCCTGATTCATCAGATGTGTAATCATAATTTGCAACTCCGGCAAATGACTCTGTATATTCATTTGCTGCCTTACGGACTGCAAGAATGCTTTCAGCGTCATCGCTAACTGCAGCAAGTGCTGCTATAACCTTATTTAAAGACTCTGCCTGAGCTTTGAGAGCAACTTCCTTAGTTACAGTTGTAGTAGCTTTGGAAAATTCCTTGTCAATAATCTCCGATCCGAAAAGTGCATATGCAGTTTCAACTACATCAGGATCACTTGCCTTAAGCTCATCGAGATGCTCACGGATGTATACAATATACTTTGCATTGTAATATACCATCGGATTACTCTCGAGCATTTCTTCGCTCTGGAAATACTCCAATGCATTTGCACTGGTTGTCATTATAGAGTAAGTACTTCCGGAAGCAGCAGGAATCTTCTCCGCTGTCTCAGTTTCAGCACTTTCGGTATAATAAACATTATTTTCCGATTTACCGTTTATATCCGCATTTGGATCTGAAGAAATCACAAGATTTCCGCTTCCGGATGCACCGCTTACATCAGTGCCTTCCTCATCAAATACGACATCGGCAAAAGCGCAGACATTCATGAGGCTGAAAAGCATAGCTATCAGCATCACAACGCTTATAAGCCTGACCAGTTTCTTCATAATAAGGTCTCCTTTTTATAGAAAAAAGTTTATACATATTAATAGGTGCATATAAATGCACAGTTCGAGCCGCACTGCGACCCATGGATAATGTAACATAATGGTTACAATATTGCAAGAAGTTTTTTCGTAATTTCAGTAAATTTTTTTACCAAATTGTAATTTTTATGTTTGTATAATAATATATAAGAAGACATATGTCAAGTTGTGCTCCTATTTTGTTACAATACCTTTCATTTTTTGTTTTATTTGATTTTTTTCTTAAAAAATCTCCCCGAAATCATATTCGGGGAGACAATAAATTAAATATTCTGTTTTTTTGATAAGAAAATATTTTTTAAAATTCAGCTAAATAAGGCTGGCAGAACCATCAGGGTCCCCCGAAGCCTCTTGCTATAATATCATTCCAGGATTCTTCATCAAATTCATTATTTTTGTAGTAATATTTTCTGTCATCTTCTGTTATTGTTCTAATTACTCTGCATGGATTTCCTGCAGCTATTGACCATTCAGGTATATCTTTTGTTACAACGCTTCCAGCGCCTATAACACAGTTATTGCCAATATTTATGCCCGGACAAATTACTGTATTTCCTCCGATCCAGCAGTTATCGCCTATCGTAACCGGTATGCCATACTCATATAAACTGTTTCGCGAGTCAGGATGTAGCGGATGTCCCGCCGTATATATGGCAACATTTGGAGCCATCTGACAATTATCTCCTATTTTCACCTTTGCAACATCAAGAATTGTGCAGTTATAATTTGCGAAAAAATTCTTTCCGACTTCAATATTAAACCCGTAGTCACAGTAAAAAGGAGGATTAATAAATGCATCTTCTGACTTTCCCAGCAATTCTCTTACTATATCTTTAATCAATTTAGAATCGCATCTATCTACTGTATTAAGCTTTTGCGTCAAAGCTTTTGCCTTTTTCTGCTGATTAAGTATCTCATCATCTGTGATATACGGCAGCATAGCATCTCTTCTTTCTATATTATTAATGTAATCACCCCTTATAGCCTCACAATTATTTGTTTAATTAAATATTTCTAAATTACTTTTATCTTTTTATTCCTGATCGGTTTTAACAGGATAGAAGAATAACGCAAATTCAAATCAATTTTATCATACTATCAGCAATACATAAACACTAAATTGTATCCATTCACTAAAGATTAGTAAGATTGGATACAATAGTATATATTTTAGATGAAATTTTGTAGTTTTGTACAAATTATGCATTTTATACAAATATCAAGATTTATAGTGTTGTAAATTCGCTCCTTTTTTGTTAAAATACACAACGTAAGCAGGCGTATCAGCCTGCATATAATATTTTAGTTGGGAGTTTTTTATGAATTGGTTCCTTTACAGTGCCCCGGTCCTGGCTATATGCGCGCTCGTATTTGCAGCATATAAAGCAAATTATGTCCAAAAGCAGGACGCGGGCAATGAGAAAATGCGGGAAATAGCAGGAGCAATTAGAGTAGGTGCCGATGCTTTCCTCATTTCAGAATATAAAATACTGGCAATATTTGTTGCAGCCGTATTTGTGCTTATTTTTATATTTATAAGTAAGGCTACAGCAGTATGCTTTCTTTTAGGCGCCATATTTTCCGTTCTTGCCGGATTTTTTGGTATGAAGGTTGCAACAAGCGCTAACGTCAGAACAGCTGCCGCTGCCAGAGATCACGGCATGAACAAAGCCTTAAGTGTCGCCTTTTCCGGTGGTTCCGTAATGGGTATGTGTGTTGTAGGTCTCGGTCTTCTTGGCTGCAGCGTAATATATATTATTAAAGGTGATGCAGGCATTCTCTTCGGTTTTTCACTCGGTGCATCAAGCATTGCTCTATTTGCACGTGTCGGTGGAGGTATATACACAAAAGCCGCAGACGTCGGTGCAGACCTTGTCGGTAAAGTTGAAGCAGGCATTCCCGAGGATGACCCCAGAAATCCTGCAGTAATTGCAGATAACGTCGGAGACAATGTCGGTGATGTTGCCGGAATGGGCGCAGATCTTTTTGAAAGCTATGTAGGAGCCATTGTTTCGGCCATCACTTTAGGACTTGCACATAAAGCAAGCGGAGCAAACGGTGCAATCTACCCGATAGTTGTTGCAGGCATAGGAATCCTTGCATCAATAATTGCTACATTCTTTGTAAAAGGCAAAGATAATTCAAATCCTCACAAAGCTCTTAAAATGGGTTCGTATGTTTCCGCTGCAATTGTTGTAGCTGCCTCTGTTATCTTAAGTTATCTGTATTTTGGAAAAATTTATTATGCTCTCTCCGTTATTGCCGGCATCATCGTAGGACTTGTCATCGGATATATGACGGAAGTTTATACGTCTGAAGATTATCAGTCAGTTAAGAAAATTGCAGACCAGTCTGAAACCGGTTCAGCTACAACTATTATAAGCGGCATTGCTGTCGGAATGCGCTCAACCGCAATTCCTGTTATTCTAATATGTCTTGGTATATACATTTCATATGCTGTGACAGATGACCTCTATGGTATTGCTCTTGCAGCTGTCGGAATGCTTTCAACAACCGGAATTACAGTTGCAGTTGATGCTTATGGACCAATTGCCGACAACTCCGGCGGTATTGCCGAAATGTCAGGCCTTGAACCTCACGTAAGAGAAATAACAGATAAACTCGATGCCGTCGGCAATACAACCGCTGCAATGGGAAAAGGCTTTGCAATAGGCTCCGCCGCACTTACAGCCCTTGCACTTTTTGTATCATATTCAGATGAGGTAAATCTTACAGAAATAGGTATAAATATTCTTGATTTCAAGGTCGTTATTGGACTTTTGATTGGTGGAATGCTTCCTTTCCTCTTCTCGGCAATGACGATGGATTCAGTTTCTAAAGCAGCTTATAAAATGATTGCAGAAGTTCGCCGTCAGTTCAGGGAGATTCCCGGAATTCTTGAAGGCGAAGCAAAACCGGATTATTCTTCTTGTGTCGGCATATCAACAAAAGCAGCTCTTCACGAAATGATTCTGCCGGGTGTTCTATCTGTTGCTGTTCCTTTACTTGTTGGTTTTGTACTTGGTCCTGCTGCACTTGGTGGTCTCTTAGCCGGTGCTCTTGTAACCGGAGTACTTTTAGCAATTTACATGTCCAACTCCGGCGGTGCCTGGGATAATGCAAAAAAATACATTGAAGAAGGTCATTACGGTGGAAAAGGCTCTGAGGCCCATAAAGCCGCAGTTGTCGGAGACACAGTCGGAGACCCGTTCAAGGATACATCAGGTCCTTCCCTTAATATTCTCATAAAACTCATGACCGTTGTATCTCTGGTCTTTGCGCCACTGTTTCATGGAATTCTATAACAACATTCTTAACTTGCAACATTGAAAAGAAGAAATCCTGCTCATTAAGTGGAGCAGGATTTCTTCTTTTTAAAGATATCAGTAATATCTCTTATTCTTGTTTTTGCGAGCAGCTTCGCTCTTTTTACGACGCTTTACGCTCGGGCTCTGGTAATACTCTTTTTTACGGAGGTCTGCCAGTACGCCTGACTTTGCACAGCTGCGTTTGAAACGCTTAAGAGCACTGTCCAGGGATTCGCCTTCTTTAACATATATCTCTGCCATCTTGTTTTCACCTCCGTTACTACCTGTTTTCAACAAGCGAAATTATAGCAATTGACACTTGAAATGTCAATATATCAATTGGCCGGTTTTAAAATTAAATTGACAAGTCTTCCCTTAACACAAATGGTTTTTACTATCTGCATTCCTTCAAGATATTTCTTGATTTTTTCATCATTGCATGCAGCACTTACCATTTCCTCATCAGATGCATCGCTCTTAATAACAACTGTTGAACGAAGCTTTCCGTTTATCTGAATTGCTATTTCTTTTTGTGCATCAACCGTCTTGGATTCATCATATTCGGGCCAATCAGACTGCATAGCCATTTTGCCGTATTTTGCAGCGAAGCCTTCTATCTCCCACATTTCTTCAACCATGTGCGGAGCAAACGGGCTTAAAAGCTTAAGCAGTACTTCAAGGTCTCCTTTTGAAAGACCCTTCTCGTAAAAATCATTAACCATCGTCATAAGTGCAGCAATTGCTGTGTTCATCTTAAGATTGTCAATGTCCGAGCCAACCTTTTTGATGGTTTTATTTACGATAGCTTCATTTTTAGCAGATACTTCTTCAGAGTCGTCTGCTCTGTCCATAAGATTCCATACTCTGTCAAGGAATCTCTTTGAACCTTTAACTGCATCATCTGACCACGTTGCTGTCTTTTCAAAGTCTCCTATAAACATTATATAAAGACGCATTGTATCGGCGCCGTATGCATTTACAACGTCATCCGGATTTACAACATTTCCAAGTGACTTCGACATTTTAACAGATGAGCGTTCTGCCATCTTGCCGTACTTTGCAAGAAGTTCCTTCTTTTCCTCTTCTGTAGATGCATTTCCTATATAATGTGGATTCTGTCCGAGTATCATTCCGTGAGAAGTTCTCTTGGCATAAGGCTCTTTTGTATGAACAACACCAATATCGTAAAGGAATTTATGCCAGAAACGAGAATAGAGAAGATGAAGTGTGGTATGCTCCATTCCTCCGTTATACCAGTCAACCGGTCCCCAGTAATTCTCAGCTTCGGATGAGCAGAATTCACTATCATTGTGAGGATCCATATAACGAAGCCAGTACCAGCTAGAGCCTGCCCAGTTAGGCATTGTATCGGTTTCGCGCTTTGCAGCTTTTCCGCACTTTGGACATGTTGTATTGACCCAGTCAGTCATCTTTGCAAGAGGTGATTCGCCGTCATCGGTAGGTTCATATGATTCAACTTCCGGAAGCACAAGAGGAAGCTGGTCTTCAGGAACTGGAACCCATCCGCAGTCCGGGCATTCAATCATCGGAATAGGTTCACCCCAGTATCTCTGACGTGAAAATACCCAGTCACGAAGCTTGTAGTTAATCTTCTGCTCGCCTATTTTCTGCTCGGCAAGATAATTTATCATTTCGGGAATTGCCTGCTTTACGGTGAGACCATTTAAGAACCCGGAGTTAACCATTATTCCCGTATCATCTTTAAGAGTAAATGCCTCTTCCTGGACATTTCCGCCCTGTACGACCTCTATGATTGGAAGATCAAATTTCTTTGCAAATTCCCAGTCACGGTCATCGTGTGCAGGAACTGCCATAATGGCACCAGTGCCGTAAGTAATAAGAACGTAGTCTGCAATAAATATGGGAATTTCTTTTCCGTTTACAGGGTTAATTGCCCTGACGCCTTCGAGCATTACACCGCTTTTTTCCTTATTGAGTTCTCCGCGCTCGAAATCGGATTTTCTGCCGGCAGCTTCAACATATGCTGCAACTGCATCGTAGTTAGTAAGCTTATCCTTCCACTGTTTGACATAAGGATGTTCAGGTGCAAGGACCATATAAGTTGCGCCAAATAAAGTATCGGGACGTGTTGTAAATACTATTAAATCGTCGCCTTCAGTTGTTTTAAATGTTACTTCAGCACCGGTTGAGCGTCCTATCCAGTTTCTCTGCTGAATTTTGACACGCTCAATATAGTCGACATCGTCAAGGTCATCAATAAGACGCTGTGCATACTTGGTGATTGCAAGCATCCACTGGCTCTTTTCCTTTCTAATAACAGGAGCGCCGCATCTCTCGCAAACGCCTTCAACGACTTCCTCATTTGCAAGAACTACCTTGCAGGATGTGCACCAGTTAACAGACATAGTTGCCTTGTATGCAAGTCCCTTTTTATACATCTGCAGGAATATCCACTGTGTCCACTTATAATAATTAGGATCTGATGTATTTACGCAGCGGTCCCAGTCAAAACCATAGCCGAGCATTTTAAGCTGTCTTGTAAAGTTAGCTATGTTGTCTCTTGTGACAATTGATGGATGAATATGGTTCTTTATTGCGTAGTTTTCTGTTGGAAGTCCGAATGCATCGTAACCTATTGGGAATATTACATTATAGCCGTCCATTCTCTTTTTGCGTGTAATAACATCCATTGCAGTAAAGGGTCTGGGATGTCCGACATGAAGTCCGGCGCCTGACGGGTAAGGGAATTCTATAAGTCCGTAGAATTTTTTTCTATCTTCTCCGGTAACGGCTGCATATGGCTTGCTCTCTTCCCATTTTTTTTGCCATTTTTTCTCTATTTCAGTAAAATTATATTCCATTTCTTTTTTATAAACCTTTCTTTTTTATTTTTGTCCCGAAAGCCCCGTATCCGGGGCATCAAAGGGATGAGAAAGGTACCTCTTCGCTGTCTGACCAGAGTCTTTCAAGGTTGTAGAATGCTCTCGCCTCTTCTGTGAAGATGTGTACGATTACCGAACCGAAATCCATAAGTACCCAGATATCGGACCTTAGTCCTTCTCTTCTTATAGGCGGCTCACCAGCTTCACTTAACTGCTTATCGACCTCATTTACCAATGCCTTGATATGAGTAGATGATGTTCCGTTGCAGATAACAAAATAATCTGCAAGTACTGTCTGCTCAGCAGTCTTCAGTATTTTAATGTCTTTTGCACTCTTAGCATCAAGTGCTTTTGCAGCGATTGCCGCAATTTCATCAGGGGTTAACTGTTTTGTAGTACTCATAAGCTTTAAATGTATCCTTGTAAGGTATTTGTCCTCTCGATTCTATTTCCTCAAGACTCATTTCAAGTCCGAGTTTCATTGCCTCATCAATATTTTCATAGCACAGTTTTCGGAGCTGATCGACTCCTTCAAAATCCCGTGTAGGTTCAATATAATCGGCAAGATATATTATTTTTTCAAGCAGTGTCATATCAGGCTTTGCTGTCGTATGAAATGCAATTGCATTAAAAACATCGTCATCTATTCCGAACTTGTCTTTAGCAAGATATGCACCCGTCTTTGCATGAAGCAGCTTTTCGCATTTGAGCTCATCTTCATCGCAGTCTATTTCATATTTTCGAATAAGCCTGAGCTGCTCATCATAATCGCATTTCTTCGTAATATCATGAAGAATAGCGGCTATGGAAGCTTTATCCTTATCGGCACCATAGTGCTGTGCCAATCTTACAGCCTCTTCTTCACAGCCTTTCACATGGGCAATGCGTCTTTTATCAAGATAGGAATACGCTTTATCTCTTAGCTTTTGCCTTGTCATTGTTTTTCCGGTAAATTACAAATTTAGTTCCTATAACCTGAACCGGATCGGCATTGCATTCAGCACACAGGATTGTGCATGCTTCTCTGGCTGTAAGTAGAGAATTGTCTAAAACACGGCCCTTTACAAGTTCTCTTTTTGCAATTGCCTCTTCGCAAGATGCAATAACTGCATCTGTTACTCCGTTCTTTCCTATCGTAATTATTGTTTCTTCATTTGCAGCTATAGATCTTAGCTGCGCTCTTTGTTTAGTAGTTATGGCCACGTATATATTCCTCTAATTTCGGTGCAAATTCTCTCATTGCCTTACCTCTGTGAGAAATTGCATTTTTTTCTTCAAGTGTAAGTTCTGCGTTATGTTTAGTATTGCCTTCTGCTATAAATACAGGGTCGTATCCAAATCCATTATCTCCTTTTGGAAGATAGGCAATGCTTCCGGGCATTTCTCCCCTTGTTCTTATAACATCACCGTTTGGAAACGTACAGCATATACATGACACAAATTTTGCAGACCTGTTTTTTTGTCCGTGAAGTCGTCCCAGAAGATAGCTGTATCTTGCTATATCCGGAGCTTCATGTCCAAGTCCATACCTTGCCGAATATACTCCGGGTTCTCCGTTTAATGCATCCACCATAAGGCCTGAATCATCAGCAACAGCTGCAAGACCTGTTGCATCAGTAACAGCTTTCGCCTTTAAATAAGCATTTTCTTCAAAAGTTGTACCTGTTTCATCAACTTCGAAATCGCAGCCTGCATCCCTCTGTGATATAAGCTCTATGTCCATATTCTCCACCATTTTGGAAAATTCGGACAGTTTATGTGCATTATTTGATGCAAGAATCAGTTTCATGTCTTAAAAAGAGCCTCCGTAAATGTTTTCGGATCAAAAGGTATAAGGTCATCTATTCCTTCACCTACGCCAACATACTTGACCGGGAGTTTCAGCTCGTTTGCAATTGCATACACTATACCTCCCTTTGCGGTTCCGTCAAGCTTTGTAAGTACAATTCCTGTAAGTTTTGCAGTATCGAGAAATTCTTTTGCCTGAATAAGTCCATTTTGTCCGGTTGTGGCGTCAAGTACCATTAGTGTTTCTACATCTGCCTCAGGAAGTTCCCTGTCAATGACTCTTCTTATTTTTGCAAGCTCATTCATAAGGTTCGACTTGTTGTGAAGTCTGCCTGCCGTATCAATTATAACAACATCGGTACCTCTTGCTTTTGATGCATTGAGTGCATCAAATACAACGGAGGCCGGATCGCTGCCTTCTTCGTGCCTTACGATCTCCACGCCTGCCCTTTCGCTCCACACTTCAAGCTGCTCAGCAGCTGCTGCACGGAAAGTATCCCCTGCGCAAAGCAGAACTTTTTTTCCAGCGTCTTTCATCTGAAGTGCAAGTTTACCGATAGTGGTGGTTTTTCCTACACCATTGACTCCAACCATCAGTATGACTGACGGTTTTGTATCAAGCTTTAGCGTAGCATCTTCTGCCCCAAGCATTTTACTCAAATACTCTATTAGACCTTCTCTTGCCTCATAACCTTTACGGAATCTTTTCTCCCAGGTCAGTTTTCTCATTCCTGCAACTATTTTCTGGGCTGTCGAAATTCCGACATCAGACATTACAAGCAGTTCTTCCAAGTCATCGTAGAAGTCTTCTGAATCAGGTGCATAATCTTTAAAAAGCTCCTCAAGCTCAGCCATACTGTTTCTTGTCTTGCTGAGTCCTGAAAACATTTTATCAAATAAACCCATGTTTAATCTCCCGCCGTCTTTTTAGCCTGCTCGAGGTCAAGTTCTATAACAGTCGATACGCCTTTTTCCTGCATTGTTACACCGTAGAGCATATCTGCCTCTTCCATTGTTCCCCTTCTGTGGGTAATGGTTATAAACTGTGTGCAAGATGTCATCTTACGAAGATAGTCTGCAAAACGGCCAACATTTGCCTCATCAAGTGCCGCTTCAATCTCATCCATCACGCAAAACGGTGTGGGTCTTACCTTTATAATTGCAAAATACAAAGCTATCGCAACAAAAGCCATTTCTCCGCCGGAAAGAAGAGATATGCTTGTAAGCGCTTTTCCGGGTGGCTGAACTCTTATTTCAATCCCGCATCCGAGAACGTCTTCTTCATCTTCAAGGACAAGAGATGCTTTACCACCGCCGAAAAGTTCTGTAAATGTCTTTCTGAATTCATCATCTATCAGTTTAAACTGCGTGATGAAAACATTCTTCATCTCTTTTGTGAGGTCCCCTATAATCTTAAGAAGGTCGTTCTTCGCCTTCTCTACATCGTCCCTTTGTCCGGTGAAAAATTCGTATCGTTCTGACACGCGCTTATATTCTTCTATTGCGCCTATATTTGGAGTTCCCAGTGCAGATATTTCCTTACGCAAAGAAGATATCTCGCGATTGACTTTAGTCAAGTTCTCAACAGGCTGTCTTAGACTCTGAGCCTCAGAATGTGAAAGTTCATAGCTGTCCCAGAGTTTATCTATAATAGTTTTCTCTTCAAGGTCCGCCGATACTTTCTTCTGCTCGATTCTGGCTGTTCTTCTTTCAAGATCTATTATTTTTTCATTAATATTTCTTGTATCCGAGTCGGTTCTTGTACGCTTTCCTTCAAGCTCAAGACTGGATGCGGAAATATCTTCAATTTTCTTTTTTATATCCTCTGCCTGCTGCAGCGATTCTTTATACTTTGTCTCCTTCTCTTCTACAGATAATTGGAGTCTTTCTATCTCCTCTTCAGATTTTTCCATCGCTTCACGTCTCAAGTCGCTGTCACCTGAAATACTGTCAAGGAGTATCTTAAACTGAGATATTACATTTTTAACAGATTTTTCCTCTGCATCGAGAGATGACACTTTGGAATTAAGTTCGTTTTTATCCTCAAGTGCCATATCCATCTGATAGCGGACTGTCGACAATTCGTCTCTGGCCTTTTTTACTTTGGCCGCTGCATCTTCCAGATTTTTGCGTACAACATCAAGTTCTTTGCGAAGTTTTTCCACTTCGTTTGCACGGCTTAGTATACCTGTGCCTTTAGCGTTGGAACCACCTGTCATGGCACCGCCGGCACTTATAACCTGACCATCAAGCGTCACTATCTTGAATTTATCATTATATGCTTTGGATATTCTGATAGCATCGCTTAAATTTTCAACTATTGCCGTCTTGCCAAGTACATTTGCAACAATTTCATCGTATTTTTCGTCAAACGAAACAAGGTCATACGCAAGACCTATATAGCCTTCATCATCTTTCGGCTCTTTATCCAAAAGTTCTCCGCGAATAGTGTCAATCGGCAAAAATGTTGCACGTCCGGAGTCCTTACGTTTGAGCATCTCAATTGCGGACTTGGCATTTTCCTTACTGTCTATAACAATATGCTGCCCCTGCTGTCCAAGTGCAGTCTCTATTGCAAGAGCATATTCATCATCTGTTCTCACAAGATTTGCAAGAGGTCCGTGTACTCCGCGAATTGTTGCATGAAGGCTTTCTTTCATAACTGTCTTAACAGCCTTTGAAAAACCTTCGTAATCTTTTTCCATCTCACGGAGCATATTTATTCTGGACTCGAGGTATCTTGCATCAGATGAAAATCTGTTCTGTTCATCCGTTGCTTTTTCAAGCGTTCCTTCTCTCGATGACAGTTTCATTCTGCATCCGGCAAGAACATTTTCATTTTCGAGTATTCTTTCACCGAGCGAGGATTTTTCTTTGTCAATCGATAAAAGGCGCTCTTCACTGTCGGATATATTGGTTCGAATTTCATCAGCTCTTGACTGCTGCTGCTCTATATCCGAAAGAAGCTGTTTCATAGACTGGCGAGTATTGACTATATTTGTCTTTAGAACTTCTATTGCAGATGAAATATCCGCACTTTCATTTTCTTTTAAACGAAGTTCATCCCTTTTTTGCTCCAGCTCTTCTGCTTTGAGATGCATGCGCTGAGTAAGGCTTTCAGATGATGCGTAAAGTGCTTCAAGCTCATTTTTTGCCTTTGCAAGCTCTGTACTTGACTGTAAATATTCAAGATTTACACTTTCTGCCTTTTCATGCAGATTATCGAGTGTTTCCATCCATGCGGAAACTTCTTTAAGTCTTAATTCATCACGCAGTACAAGATATTTCTTAGCTGTTTCGCTCTGCTCTTTTAGCGGTCCGACCTGAAGCTCAAGTTCTTCAATCTTATCATTTACTCTTAAAAGATTTTCCTCAGTCTTATCAAGTCTTCTCTCCGCTTCTTCCTTGCGGTAGCGGTAACGTGATATACCTGCAGCCTCATCGAATACCTCGCGTCGTTCAGAGGATTTTGTCGAGACAATCTCGGCAATCCTTCCCTGTCCGATTATAGAATAACCGTCTCTGCCGAGACCTGTATCCATAAGAAGGCTGTTTAAATCCTTCAGTCTTACCTGCTCCCGGTTTATATAGTACTCACTGTCACCTGAGCGGAAATATCTTCTTGTAATCTCAATCTCGCTTCTGTCACTGTCAAAAATATGAGAAGTGTTATCCAGAACAAGGGATACCTCGGCATAGCCCATCGGATGCCTTATTGCCGTTCCGCCGAAAATGACATCTTCCATTTTGCTTCCGCGGAGAGACTTGCTGCTCTGCTCACCGAGTACCCATGAAAGAGCATCTGCAAGATTTGACTTGCCTGAACCGTTTGGGCCGACTATTGCCGTTATATTTTTTTCAAAAGTAAGTCTTGTTTTGTCAGGGAATGATTTGAATCCCTGAATTTCTAAAGCTTTTAAATACATAACTTAATTATTATACATTACAATTTTTAGACTTTGCAAGCTATATTTGCTTTCAAGATACTCCACATTACATCTGTGTTGTCCAATAGCCTGCGACAGTTTATTTGCCGGTACTTCAATTACGAATTGTCTCTTGTCAGGTTCTTTTAAAATCATCTCATTAAGCCTGTTTTCAAGGTCATTGCGCATTATGCGGCTCCTGACAAGTTCACCCAAAGCCGGGTGGTATGCTCCTCCTACGGCATCGCCGCCTGAAAGATCATCTGTCGGGTTAAGTCCAAGGCGTATTACAGGAATATTTTTCTCATCAAATATGGGTAAAATTTTTGAGCACCATTCTACTGCCTCTTCGACCGTATGCTCACGATACAGTCCTTTTTGCCACATAACGAAAAGCGGTGTGTCTCTAACTATAACTGTCGGATAAATTCTGACTCCGTCCGGATTAAGGTCTGCAATTTTTCTGGCAGTATTTATCGTTTTTTCCTCACTGTCGCCCGGAAGCCCTGTCATCATTTGAAGAATCAGTTTGAAACCTGCATCTTTTATCATATTTGATGCGTTTTCTACATCTTTTGACATATGTCCTCGGCCTGAAAGTCTCAGCACATCATCATCCATGCTCTGCGCACCAAGTTCTATCGTAGATACACCGTATTTTTTAAGGCAAGAAAGGATTTCCTCATCAATTGCGTCAGGACGCGTTGACAGACGTATATCAAATCCATTGGCAGCTGAAAGGAGTTCTATCTGCTGCTCTTTTGGTATCGCAGTGAATGAACCTCCATAAAATGCCACCTGACAGTCTTTATATCCTTTTGTTGCCTCATAAACATCCTCTTTTGTTGCGGCCTTTTCATGTCCGGATATTCTCATCTGATTACAGAAAACGCAGTTATGCGGACATCCCAGGTGCGGTACAAAAATCGGTATAATATTATTCCTTGCCATAAACCATGTTTTTAAGGGCTTCCCCTGCGGCATTTTGTTCGGCTTCTTTTTTTCTCTTTCCCGATCCCCTGCCTATTTCGATTCCTTCGTAAAGAACTGCACAGACAAATGTTTTGTCATGGTCAGGTCCTTCAGAAGATACTTCTATATATTTTATATCCGCGTTTCCGTTTTCCTGAAGCATTTCCTGAAGCTGGCTTTTGTTGTCACCGGTGGTATATTCCTCATCAAAATCAATGTTTTCAAGAACAAACCTCATTATAAAGTTTCTCGCTTCTTCAAGACCTGAGTCGAGAAATATAGCTGCTATCAATGCCTCCATCGTATCTTCAAGATTCGATCTTTTGCTGCGTCCTCCGCATTTATCCTCACCTCTTGAAAGCTTCAGATATTTGCCAAGATTTATGCCTTCCGCAGCTTTGCTGAGTCCCCTTGAACATACTTGTTCCGAGCGCAGTTTAGTCATTTTCCCTTCAGTAAGTATCGGAGTATGCTCATATAAAAATTTTGCTGCTACAAATCCAAGCACCGAATCGCCCAAAAACTCCATACGCTCATTTGAAACTGTTTTCTTCTCATTTGCATATGACGCATGTGTCAGTGCATTTTCAAGAAGCGACGGATCTTTGAATGTATATCCGATTGTCTTTTCAAGTTCAGTCATTTTTTATCGTCATTAACTCGATGTTATCGTTTATATCTTCGATTATTCCGCTCTCTGCAAATATTTTTGCCTGGCGAATTGCCGCAAATACAGACGCATCGTTAGATGAACCGTGAGCTTTAATTACAGGTTTTGAAATACCTATAAGTGCAGTTCCCCCTACCTCATTTACATCCATGCTCTTTTTCATTATACCAAGGTCTTTTTTAAGCACTGCAGCTGAAAGTTTATTGAAAAAGTTCTTATAGAAAACACCTTTAAGAGATTTCATCATAAACTTTATTACGCCCTCTGTTGTCTTAAGAAGCACGTTTCCTGTAAAACCGTCAGTTACAACAACATCGACGTCTCCTGAAAACACAGTAGTACCTTCAATATTTCCTATAAAATTGATTCTTCCTTCATCTGATGCATTCTTTAAAAGCTTAAATGCATTATGCTGAAGTTCCCCGCCTTTGGTATCTTCCGTTCCTACATTAAGAAGTCCTACTCTTGGGTTTTTACAGTGCATAACCTTTGAGGCATAGTAACTCCCCATGTATGCAAACTGTAGCAAATACTCAGCTGTGCATTCAACATTTGCGCCGCAGTCTATAAGCATAACACCATTTTCACCAGCAGGAAGTACCGGCGCCATTGCAGCTCGTCTTATGCCTTTAATACGTTTAACTGTTAGTGTTGCCCCTGTAAGAAGTGCACCTGTAGACCCTGCCGAAACAACAGCATCTCCTTTTCCATCTGCAAGCATTTTTAGTGCAACCGCCATAGAGGAATCTTTTTTCCTTCTCGTTGCAGTTGAGGGGTCATCTTCCATAGTAATAACTTCTGTAGTATGTACTATTTCATATCCGCTTTCTTCATTAAGGATTTCCTTTATTCTCTCTTCATCGCCGACAAATGTAATATCCACGCCAAGTTCTTTGTGAGCTCTCATTGCACCCATAATCGGTGCTAGCGGTGCATTATCTCCGCCCATTGCATCAACTATTACTCGCATATTTTAAATACCTCCTTTTCCATAATGTTGTCTATGATTTCAAGAGATCTCTTTGAGATCTCGGCATTCTTATTTTTCTTACCCTTGACTCTGTAATCAAGAGGAGAAATTATTCCAAAGTTTATGTTCATTGGCTGAAAATTTCCTACAGACCCGCCCGAAATATATGCTGCAAGTGCACCAATTGCCGTCTCACGTGGAAAATCCACACTTTCAAGTCCAAGAACTCCTGCCGCTTTTTCTATACCTGCGAGCATACCGGATGCTGCAGATTCAACATATCCTTCAACTCCTGTCATCTGTCCGGCAAAGGATATTCTCTCGTCACTTTTCAAACGATAATATCTGTCCAGAAGTTTTGGTGAGTCAAGATATGTATTACGATGCATAACACCATAGCGTACAAATTCCGCATTCTTAAGTGCGGGTATCATGGAAAAAACACGTTTCTGCTCAGGCCAAGTCAGATGAGTCTGAAAGCCTACCATATTGTAAAGCGTTCCTTCACGATTATCTTTTCTCAGCTGAACAACGGCATAGTTTTCCCGTCCGTTTCTTGGATCTATGAGTCCTACCGGTTTCAAGGGACCGAATCTCAGCGTGTCAGCTCCCCTTCTCGCCATAACTTCAACAGGCATACATCCTTCAAAAACAGCTTTATCGTCAAATCCATGAATGCTTGCCTCTTTAGCAGACACAAGCTCTGAAACAAATGCCGTATACTCATCCTTATTCATGGGGCAGTTTACATAATCCGGAGTTCCTTTATCGTATCTGCTGGCAAAAAAAGCCGAATCCATATCAACAGAATCGATACTTACAATCGGAGCAACAGCATCATAAAAATGAAGTCCTCCTCCGGCAATAGTTTCAATTTCCGATGCAATCGCATCTGAAGAAAGCGGTCCCGATGCGATAATGACTTCACCGTCAGGGATTTTATCCACCTCTTCATGCACTATTGTGACATGTTCCATTGATTCAAGCTTTTCGGTTATGTATCTGGAAAAACCCTCTCTGTCTACTGCAAGAGCTCCTCCTGCCGGCACTTTATTGGCATCTGCACTTTGCATTATAAGAGAATCCATTTTACGCATTTCAGCCTTTAGGAGTCCTACAGCATTGCCAAGATCATCTGACCTTAAGGAATTTGAACATACAAGCTCTCCGAAATATTTACTTTTATGAGCCGGTGTCATTTTGTCCGGCTTCATTTCGTAAAGGAGAACATCTATTCCCCTTTTTGCAAGCTGATATACAGCTTCGGAGCCGGCGAGGCCGGCCCCGATAACGGTTAACATAATTATTTTCCCTTCGTCTTAGATTTCACTTTGTATCCGCGCTCTTCCAAAGGCACAAATGCAGAGCACTCGGGATTTTCACAGAATGTCTTGTTCTGACCTCTGCCGCTTCTTTTAAATAAAGTTTTACCGCACTTCGGGCAGAAATCCTTTGTTGGAACATCCCATGTAATAAAATCGCATTTCCTTACTGCATTATCTTCACAGGCATAAGAAATCTTCCCGTCATCATCGGTAATTTCATTAATCTTCTTACCGCATTTCGGGCAAATATCGCTCTCTGGTTTTTCAGAGGATTTGAAAGAACACAGCGCCTTATTATCTTCACATGAGTAATATGCGTTTCCGTTTTTTGAATTACGTTTTTGAATTTTTCCGCCGCATTTCGGGCACTTACCCGGCATTTCTATAACAAGCGGTTTTGTAAATGTGCATTCCGGGAAATTGGGACATGCAAGGAAATAACCAAATCTTCCCTTTTTCTTTACAAGTCTTGCACCGCATATGTCGCATATCTCGTCAGTTTCAATTTCCGGTACCTTGATTTTTACACCATTTGTCGCTGTTTCTGCAAGAGTCATCTCTTTAGAGAACCCATCGTAAAACTCACGCAAAATGGACTTCCAATCTGAGTTTCCAAGTTCAATCTCATCAAGCTTTTCTTCCATATCACTGGTAAATCCCAGATTTACAATATCCGAAAAATGTTCTTTTAAAAACTCATTTACTGTCTCACCAAGAGGAGTAGGCATAAGATACCTGCCCTCTTTTGTTACATAGTCATGTAATGAAATGGTGGAAACAGTGGTTGCATACGTGGATGGACGGCCTATTCCCTTTTCCTCCATCGCGCGTATAAGCGTAGCTTCCGTGTATCTTGAAGGAGGCTGCGTAAACTGCTGGTCTGAAACAAGCTTTATAAGTTTTATCTCCTCGCCTTCTGATACATTCGGCATTGGATTGTCCGGTTCATCAGATTCTTCATCCTTAGCCTCTTCATAAAGTATTGTATACCCTTTAAACCTGATTTCCGAGCAATTGGCACGGAAGTAGTATCCTGCACTCTCTACATCAACCTGCAGACTGTCATAAATTGCATTGGACATCTGAGATGCCATAAATCTCTGCCATATAAGGCGGTATAGGGCATATTGATCTTTATTAAGGTCTTTTTTTACCTTATCCGGAGACAGTTCTGCATACGTTGGTCTTATGGCTTCGTGCGCATCTTGTGCTCCTGCCTTTGTTTTGAATGTTCTCGGCTTACCGGGATAGTATGAGTTTCCGTATTTTTCTTTGATAAATTCGCTTGCAGCGGCAAGTGCCTCGTTGGAAAGTCGCAGTGAATCGGTTCTCATATATGTTATAAGACCGATGCTTCCTTGACCTTGTATTTCAACACCTTCATAAAGCTGCTGAGCAATCATCATTGTGCGTCGAGGAGTCATATTGAGACGTCTTGATGCTTCCTGCTGGAGAGTCGACGTTATAAAAGGAGGTGCCGGGCTTTTCTGCTTTTCGCTTTTCTTTACGTTTGCTATTTTAAACGGTTTTCCCTCAACATCAGCAATTATTTTGTTTACTTCCTCACTTGAGTGAAGGGTCTGTCTTTTTTCCAAAGAATCTTTTCCGTAGAACCTGGCAGTAAAACTGCAGTTGTCATTTGATTTAAGATGTGCATCTAAAAGCCAGAATTCTTCTTTGTTGAAGGCCTTTATTTCATTTTCGCGGTCACATACCATACGCATTGCAACCGACTGAACTCTTCCTGCACTTAAGCCGTATTTGATTGTGCGCCACAGCATCGGGCTGAGCTCATATCCCACAATTCTGTCAAGAACACGCCTTGCCTGCTGAGCATCTACAAGGTCTTTATCAATTTCACGCGGATTTGCAATTCCGTTTTTAACAACATTTTTTGTTATTTCATTAAAAGTTACACGCTTTGCTTTTTCATCATCAAGCCCGAGCAGTTCTTTTAAGTGCCACGATATGGCTTCGCCCTCTCTATCAGGGTCAGTTGCAAGAAATACGGTCTTTGCTTTTTTTGCATCCGCTTTTAGTTCTTTTATAAGTGCGGCACGGTCTCTTACGGAAATGTATTTGGGTTCAAACGTTTCCAAATCTATACCCATTGAAGATTTCGGAAGATCCCTGAGATGTCCCATTGAGGCCTTGACCTTATAATCCTTACCTAAATATTTTTCTATAGTTTTGGCCTTTGCCGGAGATTCAACTATTACGAGATTTTTAGCCTGAGCCATGTTTTTTCCTTTCAAAACTTGCAGAAATTAGTTTCTGTATAAAAATATATATTACAGTAATGCAATATATATTCGCGTCATTTTCTTGTCAACTGATTTTTTGCCTTTGCATCTCCCACATGCATATTGATGCAGCAATTGCAGCATTGAGCGACTCGGCTCTTTCAGACATTGGTATTATTATTTTCTTTGAACACTTTTTCAGAAAATCTTCCGACAGGCCATGCCCTTCACTCCCTATTGCAACTGCACAGCCTTTAAGGTCTGCCTCTAAAATGTCTACACTGGTTTTATCCAGCATTGCACCATATATTGGAAGGTCCGGAAGACAGTCTTTAAGAACTTTCTGATAGAATACAGCTCCCATACTTGCACTTACAACTTTCTGACTTTTAAGGCTTGCGCAGTCCCCGACAAGATAAACACAGTCTATATTCATGGCATTTGCTGTTCTTATTACAGTTCCCACATTTCCTGGATCCTGGACATTTTCCAGAATAATTGCACTTTTTATATCTTTTTTAAAGTTATCTTCGTTAACTTTAGCTGTAAACAAAGGCCCGGGTGAATTTTTCATTGGACATACGTAATCAAAAAGATCAGACGGTACAATATACTGCCGAGTACAGTTTATTTCTTCAGATACCTCTTCTTTCCATAACATTCCCGTTATTTCTGCTCCGGATTTAACTGCCTCTTTCAGCATTTTTTCACCGCAGCACAGAAAATCATCACCTTTATAATTTTTGAGGCTTTGTATATATTCGTTTTTTCTCGATGTTATCTTATCCAAGTTTTTTCATCTCCACATCAAGCATTTCCGAAAGTTTCTGCGAAGGAACTATATTGTCCTCGCTTTCTATAAATTCATTTGAAACATATTTAAAGCCGCTTTTTGTAGGCATAACAGTCAAAATATGTTCAAAAGCTTTGTCAGTTCCGTACCATTCGTTTATTGCATCTACAACCATCGTAATAGACCCATCCGAATTATACTGATACGACACAACCTCTGCACTTGGAGTCCGTGGAATTTCCGAGTAATAGTCCCTGTTGTAGCCTAGGAAGAAATATCCTCCGGCACTGTAGGAAAAATCTGAAATATTTCTCAGCGCATAAGAATCTATGTTGAAATATGTTCCTACAACTGTTTCGAATGAATCAGTAGGTACGAGATAAAGCCTTGTTCCTCCGTACGATTTATAATAATTTCTCACATTATAGCTTGAAAGCATCTCTGTTCCGTGATACATGCCAAAAAGATAGGCATAGAGACTGTTAAAGTCAATTGGGCCGAAATCCGCCTGAGTCCAGCTGGTTGTAAAAAGATTATTTTCAAGGTACGAGATGGGCTCTATATACTTTGCTGCTAGTGATCTTGCTTCATAATCGTACGGAAGCACTCTGACCATGGTATATGAGCCGGTATTTTTCTTTTGATTATCATCAAAGTCTTCAGTATTTCGGCTGTATATAAGGTATCCTTTATTTGTATAGGAAACTCCGCCTACACTGTACTGCCCTTCAGAGAAAATACGTAAGGAATTGTTTACTTCCCATTCTCCGGATACCGATATAAGATGCCATATGCCGCTCGACCTTGTAAGCTTGCAGCCTGTAAGGTGCCCGTCCTGATAAACTATAAGATAAGTTCCGCTTATAAGTCCGCTGCTTGTATAAATGCTTTTTCCAAAATCATCAAGCTGTTCGTAAGAGCTCATATTGCAGTTACCAAGATAGTCAATGCAGGATATACCTATGCTGCCAATATCTGAAACCATCTGCGAAACGGTTGCATTTGATAACGTTACATTTATTCCTTCGCCCTTATCTGCATTCACATATGTTTCCCTGCATGCATCAGCAGCAAGCATCATGGTATTTTTCAGTTCTTCAACCGAAGTTTTGTCTGCCTTAGATATGGAATTATACTCCTCATCTGCAAAATCCATTGCAACTCCGTCAGATACGACTCCAACATTTACATCTCCTGCATTTGCATTTTGTCCGTTCAGAGCAGCATTTGCATTATTCGAGTTGTATTGACTCTCCGTCTGGAAGTTTCCACTCGTGGTATACGAAGTCCCGGATTCCTTTTCAGAGGAGTGAACCTCAACTATCTTTCCGTCGACAACTTCATAGCGTACTTCATCTTCCGTCTTTCCACATCCGGCAAGTAAAAACGCAAATATAAGAATTATAATTATAGGGTAAAATTTTTTCATATTGCGATTATAACTCAAATAATGTATAATATCAAAGCTTGAGTAAAAATAAATATAAGTAGATAGAAAGAGGATCTTTTATGGAAAGCAAAAACATAAGAAACATTGCCCTGATGGGCCACGGAAACAGCGGTAAGACCAGCCTTGTAGAGAGCATGCTCTATATAACAAAAGCTGTAGACCGTATGGGAAAAGTCGCTGACGGTAACACTGTATGTGACTCCGATCCCGAAGAAGTCGCCCGCCAGATATCTATATCCCTGGCTGTCGCCCCAATCAACTATGCCAACTGCAAAATTAATGTTCTTGACTGCCCCGGCTTTTTCGATTTCGCAGGTGATGCACTTTGCGCAATCACAGCTGCTGAATGCGGTGTCATAGCATGTTCTGCAAAAGACGGTCTTTCAGTCGGTGCAGAGCGCAGCTGGAAATACATTAAAAATGCAAACAAAGCTGTAATGTTCGTAATTACAAAGTGCAACGAAGAGCACGGTGATTATTTTGCAGTTCTTGATTCTCTTAAAGCAAAGTATGGCAGCATTGTATGCCCTGTAACAATACCCACAAGTGACGGAAAGGGCGTTATCGACCTCGTACACAATGTATGCTATGTTTCCAACGGTGCAAAAACCGATAAAGTTGCAATTCCTGCATCTGATGCATCCAAGGCAGAAGACCTCCGTGCAGAGCTCATGGAAGCTGCAGCCGGTGCAACCGAAGAACTCATGGAAAAGTTCTTTGAAGAAATGGAACTTTCCGAAAATGACATCATCGAAGGTCTCAAAGTCGGAGTTGCTGACAGAAGCGTTGTTCCCGTATTTGCTTCCGACGCCATGACAAATGTTGGTACAACAGCTGTTCTTCAGGGTATTGCAGACTACTGCCCGGCACCTGCAGAAAAATCTGCACCTGTATCTGCATTCGTATTCAAGACAATCTCTGACAAGTTTGGTAAGTTCAGTCTTGTAAAAGTTCTCTCCGGTTCTCTTACAACAGGTCTTTCTCTTAGAAACCAGAGAACTTCCTCAACAGATAAACTTGGACGTCTCTACACCATGACCGGCAAAAAGACTGCAGAAGTTGCAGACGCATGCTGCGGTGATATAGTTGCAATCGGTAAGATGGAATGGAAGACCGGAGATATGGTCACAGATTCCAAAGAAGATATTGAGACCATCATTATTGAGATGCCGGAACCCATGTACTCAATTGCAATTGCTCCCAAAACAAAGGGACAGGATGATAAGGTCGCTGCAGGTCTTACAAAGCTCAATGAAGAAGATATCTCCTTCAATGTAGTTAATAACCCCGAAACACATCAGATGGTTATATTCGGCGCCGGCGATATTCAGATTGGCGTATTAACAAACAAGCTCAAGAATCTTTACAATGTCGAAACCGAGCTCATTCCTGCAAAGGTTGCATATCGTGAAAAGATTCGCTCTAAAGTTGAAGCTCACGGCCGTCACAAGAAGCAGTCCGGTGGTTCCGGTCAGTTCGGTGATGTTTGGATCCGCTTCGAGCCTCAGGAAGAATCAGATGAAATGATTTTCGCAGAAGAAGTCTTCGGTGGCGCAGTTCCCAAAAACTTCTTCCCCTCTGTTGAAAAAGGACTCAGAAACTCCGTACTTAAGGGTGTTCTTGCAGGATATCCTCTTGTTGGACTTAAAGCTACACTTTATGATGGTTCATACCACCCCGTTGACTCCAACGATATGGCTTTCCAGACAGCTGCAAGACTTGCATACCAGGATGGAATTCCCAATGCAAAGCCGACAATTCTTGAGCCTATCGGACAGCTCTTTGTTACAATCCCCGATGAATATCAGGGTGCTATCATAGGCGACATCAACTCAAAGCGTCGCGGAACCATGATGGGCTCCATGCCTGCAGAAGATGGTATGACAACAATTGAGGCTGAAGTACCTATGGCAGAGATGGGAACATATACAATAGACCTCCGTTCCATGACTCAGGGTGCTGGCACATTTACATGCAAGTTTGTCCGTTATCAGGAAGCACCTGCAAACGTACAGGAAAAGGTTATTGCTGAAGCAAAAGCAGCTGAAGAAGAATAATTTCTTATTTTTAATATGAACGACCGGCTGACAACTATTAAAAATATCATATGGGTTGTTCTTATGGCCGTATGTATCTTCGCTGTAATTGGAGGAATACTTTTCACAATGTTCCAAAAATACAGCGGAGATAAATCCGACTTCACTCTTACAATCGGTAAAAAGAGTGACAGCGAAATGGCACTCGGAGATGATGATATTATCGGAGTATCTTCTGATTCATCAGGCAATCAGCGCGGAGAGCTCAAAACACTTTCAAGTCTCGGAGCTGCAGCTAATGAGAACTATCTGTCAGATGACTCTATAAAGTTTCTTATTGATTCAACATTTATAGGTCTTCGCAGTAAAAGTCTTGTAGGAACAAATCAGGTCTGGGGCACGCAGTCAGGCAGCCTTCCGATAGGTACTGTAAATGAGGCTGTAATTAAATTCCCAAATGATGGCAGTGAAATATCCCCCGTCGATGCTGCAATGATTACAAAACCGAGAGTACTCTATATTGGAATCGGAACTGATGGTCTTACAAATGTTGATAAAGATACATTTATCAATAATTATGATACTTTAATTAATAATATTAAGTCGGCGTCTCCCGATACAATTATCGTATGCATGGGTCTTTGTTCCGTAACTGAGGATTATTCCGGCCCTGATGGTCTATCCATAACAATAATGTCAGATGGTAACGACTGGGTTCAGCTTGTTTGCCGAGATACTGGCGCATATTACCTCGATGTCAGCGAAAATCTCGGTGATGGTTCCGGAGGACTTCGCTCATCATATACCGAGGCCAATGGTAAATCTCTAAATACAAGCGGACTTGGAATAGTTCTTCAATATATCAGAGATCATGGCGTACAATAAAATTCAAATCCTGCCCTACATTAAGTAAGGCAGGATTTTTATATTCCAAGTTATTTTTTTGTCGCAGATTTAGCATCCAACTCACAGCTGAAGTTACTAAAACGCGTCGCTGATTTGCTTTATAGAATTTTCAATTATAGTATTTTCTTTATAAATTCAGGTTTTTCTACGGCTATCTCAGCTATTTCAAAGCATGACAGGATTTCTTTACATGCATCTTCGCCCTGTTCTTTTGACCCGGCATGAACTGTTGCCAGAACATCACCAGCTTTAATTTCATCTCCGACTTTCTTATTTAAAACAATACCTACAGAGTAATCTATAATGTCTTCCTTTGTTCTTCTTCCCCCGCCGAGTTTCATAGCTATAAGTCCCATTTGCTCTGCATGAATTCTTTTTACGAAGCCTTCTCTAGGAGAAATTACGTCAATTTTAAGTTCTGCCTCTGGCAGTCTTGAAATATCATATACAGCTTCACTGTCTCCATCCTGATATTCTACAAGCTCTGCAAGCTTTTTAAGCGCAGTACCATCAGTTATAGTTCTTGTAAGCATTATTCCGGCTTCAACTTCATCTTTTGCAAGTTCTGACATTACAAGCATTTTGCTGCCTATTGTCAGACAAAGATCAAGCAGGTCACCTTTAACATCGCCTCTAAGCACAGATATTGCCTCTTTTACTTCCAAAGCATTACCTATTGCGTAACCTAGTGGCTGATCCATATCTGTTATTATCGCTGCGCATTTTTTGCCTGCACTTCTGCCTATTGTAACCATTTTATCGGCAAGCTCTGTTGCCTGGTCTATATCCTTCATGAACGAGCCGCTTCCGCATTTAACATCAAGCACTATGATGTCTGCGCCTGCTGCAAGCTTTTTAGACATTATTGAGCTTACTATGAGCGGTATTGACGGAACTGTACCTGTTACATCACGAAGTGCGTACATTTTCTTATCAGCAGGGTCTATCTCTGCAGTCTGTCCGGTTATTGAAATTCCTATCTTATTTACGTTCTCAATAAAACGTTTATCAGAAATTGATACATTGTAACCTTTAAAGCTTTCAAGCTTATCAAGTGTTCCGCCTGTATGTCCAAGTCCCCTCCCCGACATCTTTGCGACCTTAAGTCCGCAGGCTGCAACCATCGGGCAAAGTACAAGACTTGTCTTATCTCCGACTCCCCCTGTTGAATGCTTATCGACCTTTACACCATCTATTTCGGAAAGGTCGATTGTCTCACCTGAATTCATCATTGCAAGTGTCAGATTAACAATCTCTTCATCCGTCATTCCGTTAAGAAGTATTGCCATGCACATTGCCGACATCTGATAATCGGGTATTGTACCTTTGACATATTCTTCAATCATGAAACTGATTTCTTCTTTGCTCAGTTCATTTTTGTCTCTTTTTTTTGCTATTAAATCTATCATCAACATATATTTTTACCTCAAATAATAAAGCCGCCGTCAACCGAAAATACTTGTCCAGTTGTGTATGTAGCATTAGCAAGATGTACTACTGTTTCTGCAATCTCTTCAGGTCTTCCAAGTCTTCCAAGCGGTATCTCATCAGCAAGCATATTAAGCGTGTCTTCACCTAAAACCTGCACCATATCAGTATTTATTACGCCTGGTGCAACGCAGTTGACTCTTATTCCTGTCGGAGCAAGCTCAGCTGCGAGGGACCTTGTAAGTCCGATTATCGCATGTTTTGTAGACGAATAAGTAACTTCGCATGAAGCTCCGTGGTTGCCCCATATTGAGCTGATATTTATAATGCACCCGCTGTGATTATGAAGCATATATGGGAGCACAGATTGTATACAGTTAAAGCATCCTCCTAAGTTTACCGCAAACATTCTGTCCCACTTTTCTCGGCTTATATCCTGGAACTGTATCTGCTCGGCAATACCTGCATTATTAACAAGTAAATCAAACGGTCCACATTCATCAACCATTTTTCTGACGGCATCTCCATCTGCGACATCGCACATATATGCTTTCCCGTTAATTTCCTCTGCAATCTTTTTGGCTTTTTCTATCTGTTCAATGCAGTTAACAGTAACCTCATACCCGTCTTTTGCAAGGGCTCTGGCTATTGCAGCACCTATTCCTCTTGAAGATCCCGTTACAAGTGCTTTTTTAGTTTTTTCCATACAAATGTCCATTGATAACCTCATATGAATAATCCGAAAGTTCTTTTGTCGACATCTCACTGACCTTTTCTTTTGAAACAACCTCTATAATGTCTATATAGATGTCTGTAGGTTTTATGAAAAGATGTTTAAATACCTCATCTGAATTTCTTGTTGATGCGATAACTATCGGTGATTTCGCTTTTTTAGCAAGTTTAAATGATCCTGCGTGAAAAGGAAGCAAGAAATTTTCACTGTTTCTTGTTCCTTCCGGGTATATTCCCATAGAACAGAAATCTTTTTTCATATAATCTGCAGCCTGAATTATTGTCTTTAATGCTTCACGGTCATTTCCTCTGTTTATAGGCAGATATCCGGCACCATATGAAAGTTTTCCGAGCCCCGGTATTTTCATATTTGATGGCTTGGATAAAAAAGAAATATTGTACTTGCTGAGCGCACATGTAACAGACAAAGGATCGTAATATCCTCTATGGTTAGAAATAAATACAAATCTTTCATCAGTCGGGATTTTTTCCTCGCCGGAAACATGCACTCTTACGCACGGAAGTCCGCATGCCCATTTACAAAAAGCAACGCAGCCATACCTGTAAATTTTTTTCTGCTTTTCTATCGGTTTACTGTCATCCACCGTCAATGATATCAGGTAAAGTGCAGCGGCAAAAAGAATATGCAAACCAAGAAAGGTGCATATTAATATCAGCAATATTTTTAATAAGGTAAATACTACATTCATGTGGCAAATTATATCACAGTTGATAGCAAAGAATAATATTTTTAAAAAAACTAAAATATTATTTACAATCATTTAACAATTGCTTTTCTCATATTAACCATATTTGCACTCGTTCATATTTTTTTCATTATTTATACATAATTTCATATTTATTCTTCAATATTTTCGGATATAATACAATTAACGAAAAAAAATATTTAAACTTATAAAAACAAACACCAGCATTAATATTTACACAAAAGAAAAGAGGATAAAAATGGCAGAGAATGAAGTAAATGCAGTTTCCGAAAATGTTCCTAAGAAGAAAAAGAAAAAACATGGCTTTTTAATATTTTTACTTATTCTTCTTATCCTTGCAGTCGGTTTTCTGGCTTATCTTGGCGGTCAGAACCTGTACAACAAATACTCCCCGTATTATGCGCAGGGCGGTTTTAAAGGATTGATTAGTGCAATTGTTGGAAATGAAAGTCTTCCAGCAGCTGAAGATGACACTGTAGAGGTTATAGTAGAGGAACCAACACCTGCACCTGCTGTAAAATCTGCTGTTGAAGAAAAAACAGCAGAAGATAAAGATGCAAACGACAGTTCCACTAAAAAGGATAAGACATCTTCAAATGCCGGCAGTGAGATGACAGCCGCTGATGTATATGAAGCAAATGTAAATTCAACAGTTGCAATTACCACACATTCCACCATCAACTACTGGGGCCAGCAGATTGAGTCCGGTGCAAAGGGATCAGGTTTCATAGTAACTGAAGACGGATACATTCTTACTAACTACCATGTAATAGAAGATTCCGATGCAGTAACTGTAGCAGCATACGATGGAAGTGAATATGATGCAAAAATCGTAGGTTATGATGAGAGTAATGATATTGCAGTTCTCAAGATTGAAGGCGAAAATCTTAAGGCTGTAACTCTCGGCGACAGTGATGAACTCAGAGTAGGCGATGAAGTTATAGCAATAGGAAATCCGCTCGGTGAGCTCACCTTCTCCATGACTAAAGGATATGTCAGTGCCCTTAATCGTTCCGTACAGCTCTCTAAAAACAACAGCATGAAACTCATCCAGACTGACTGTGCAATAAATTCCGGTAACTCCGGTGGAGCGCTCTTTAACATGAAAGGTGAAGTCGTCGGCATCACAAATGCAAAGTATTCATCATCTTCTACATCCTCTTCTGCCTCAATCGAGGGAATAGGATTTGCAATTCCTATCAATACCGTCGGAGATATAGTTGCCAGCATTATAGAAAATGGCTATATATTAAAACCGTATATTGGTATTTCGGTCCAGACGCTTTCTTCTGATGCAGCAAAAGTACTCGATATCGAAGGTGGTGCTATTGTCGGTGCTGTAAGCGAAGATTCACCGGCAGAAGAAGCAGGTATTGAACTTGACGATATCATATACATGATAGACGGTAAAAATATATGCTCGTCATCAGAACTCGTTGAAGCAATAGCTGAACACAAGCAGGGTGATGAAGTCACACTCAGCATTTATCGTGATAAAAAGGAAATTGAAGTAAAAGTTATCGTCGGAGCTCGCGAAGAAGCAGCTATGAGCAACATTGAATCAAATTCCAGCGTTTCTTCAGAAAACAGCAATCAGAATGGTGGTAGCAGCTCAGGTAATTACTACAATGATGAGATTTTTGAATTCTTCAAGCAGTTCGGTATTCCCGGAATCGGATACTAAAGCCAACTATAAATAACGAATTTTAATCAAATCTGTATATTAGCTACAAGACCGGACACTTATTAACAAAGTATCCGGTCTTGTTGTTTCTCTGTTTTATTATGGTCTGCTTTTAATTCTTCGTTATATACAGAAAACTTTTTCCAAAAAAATACAGGTATCGAATAATACGATTCCTGTATTTTTAAAAAAGGCTTCTAAGGCGCCGAATATTTTAAGCAGGGTACGGGAGTCGAACCCGCCTAGTCAGCTTGGGAAGCTGAAGTAATACCGATATACCAACCCTGCATTTGCTTGACAGTATAGCATACAAAATAGTAAAATTCAATCCATGGAATATTATGAAATTACATTAAATACACCTTCTGAAGACATCGATAAGAAGTGTGATGAACTAAGTGAAATCGGTATATCCGGTTTTGTTATTGAAAATGAGGAAGACTTTTATCAGTTTCTTCAAAACAACAAACGTTACTGGGACTATGTTGATGAAGAACTTGAAAAAAGTTATAGCGGCTTAAGCCGTATCAAGTTCTGGATTGAAAAGGATAATATTGATCTCCTTAACAATGTAAAATCAAGATATGAAGATATTTCTATTCGAAATGTTCAGGACAGCGACTGGGAAAACAATTGGCGTGATTACTATAAGCCGATTAAAATCGGTAAAAAACTGGTAGTTGTTCCTGAATGGGAAGAAAATCCCTGTCCGGACAGAATTCCTCTCATATTGGACCCCGGTCTTATATTCGGTACCGGAAGCCATCCCACAACAAAAATGTGCCTGGAAGCAATTGAAGATTATGCACATCCCGGTAAGAAGGTTCTGGATTTAGGCTGTGGCAGCGGAATTCTCGGAATAGGTACACTTGTACTCGGCTGTGATAAATGTGTAGGCGTAGATATTGATCCTAAAGCGCCTGACATAGTTCTTTCAAATGCATCACTAAATGTATGCACATCTGATAAAATAAGTGCCCTTTCCGGCGATATTCTTACAGATAAATCTCTCGTTAATTCTCTTGGCGGAGAATACGATATAGTACTTGCAAACATTGTTTCCGATGTGATAATTCCACTTTCTAAAAATGTCAGACAGTTTATGGCACAAGATGCAGTATTCATTTGCTCCGGCATAATAGACGGCAGAGAAACTGAAGTTGAAAATTCATTAAGAAAAAATGGTTTTGAGATAATAAAACATATGCATGACGATGAGTGGAACGCATATATCTGCAAATAATCCTGATAAATAACCATCCCCCTCCAAGTTAAGAGGGGGATGGTTATTTATCAGGATTTATATTCGGCATCCATAAATTCGAAGAGTTTTTCTTCATCGATTCCAAGTCCCTGAGAAAGGAATGCCAGAAGCTCGTTAAGATTCAAGCCCTTCATATGTTTGAAATTTGTTTCTTTTTCCTGAGAGAAATTATCGTTGTCTATGCTGCGACCCTCAATATATCCGCATTCATAGCACATGTGAAGTGGAATTTTACGATGTTCATCCATCACCATTTCGGCACCGCATCTTGGGCAAATCATTTGTTATTTCTCCTTTTAATTTATTATCAGTTTATTAGGCTTCCCCGTCGTCACAGATAAGTCCATAACCGCCGTTTTTACGCTTGTAAACAGCAGAAACCGCTCCACCTTCATCCATATTCTTGAAAATAAAGAATTCATGTGAAAGCAGGTTCATCTGAAGTATAGCCTCTTCAACTGTCATTGGTTCAATTGTGAACTTCTTACTTCTGACAATCTTGAATTCTTCATCATCGTTATCCTCATCCTGGATATAGGAAGGATACTGGGCAGCTTCTTTTTCAAGAGCACCCTCTCTGAGTCTCTTGGAAAGGCGTGTCTTATTTCTTCTAATCTGGCGTTCAATTGCCGCTACACCTGAATCAACCGAAGCATACATATCATTGGTAAGTTCGCTTGCTCTGTAATAAAGTCCATTGTTATGGATAGTAATTTCTGCAAGGAACCTTCCTCTTTCAATGCTGAATGTAACATACGCATCGGCTTCCTGTTTGAAAAACCTGTCAAGTTTTCCTATTTTTTTCTCCGCATATGCACGCAGGTCCTCGGATGAATCCATCTTCTTTTCTGTAAAAGTAAACTTCATGGTAGATTACTCCTTTCCTAATGTAAAATTATTATACCATAGTTTTTCTTGATTATGATGTAGAAATTATCAGCTTGAAATTATGCAATTAGGCAAATATTTATTAAGTTCTATTATCTGCTCTTCACTCAGCTGATTTCCACCTATATACAGTTGTCTGAGATTTTGAAGTCCATACAACGCTGTAACAGAATAAATATTATTGTTGGATAAATTCAAAACCTCGAGTGATGTCATATTGGATATACCGTCAAGCACTACAATGTCGTTGTCTGCAAGGTTCAAGTCCGTAATTGTTGTACGGCTTGGCGTTTCACCGAAATAATAAAGATCGCTTATATTATTACTTGCGAGATTGACATACTGAAGATTATAGAGCTTCATAAGCGGAGAAAGATCATGTATTCCGCGTCCCGGAAGATCAAGCGTTGTTGTATCTGATGCGATATTGTTTCCGTCAAATGTAAAGGTATATACAAGTTCAGAATGTGTTATCTCACACTTTGGAATAAGACTCTGTAGTTGTTCAAACGCCTCCCCCGTTATCTGGGAATTATCCGAAATGTTGAGTGTTATAAGCTTTGAAAGAAGTGTAAAATTGGATATATCATCAGGTTTTAACCCGGTATTTACAAGACTCATTGTCATCATATTTTTAAGCTTGCGAAGTCCTGTAAAATTGGTAATAGGGTTATTATCAAGATACAACTCATTAAGCGTCGTATTTGACCCTATAGGCACTGTTGTTGTAATCTGGTTATTTGCAGCATTAAGATATTTAAGGCTTGTAAGCCCCATAAGAGGCCTCAGATCCGAAACATTGTTATTGGATATATCCACATGACTAAGGTACTGTATATCCATCAAAGGTGAAATATCCGTAATATCATTCCCGCTTAAGTTAACGGATGTAAGATTTGAGCACTGTGAAAGTACGGAAATATCCGTAATCCCCCTATTACTTAAATCAAGCGGATCTTTAATATCCACACTAAATGTCACTCCTCCGAGAGCAACGAGCTGTGTATCTTCGCTGGCATTTGCTCCGTTTATGGCACAATTAGGAAGTGCAGCTGACAATGCTTTAAGGTCTGAGTCTTTAATTTCAATACCTTTAATGCTTAAAAATGTCAGGTTTGGAAGATTATAGAGTGGTGAAAAATCTGTAATTGGATTATTATCCAGATATAAAGTTCTGAGCGATGTTAAAGATGCAAGCGGTATAATACTTGATACGTTGTTATTTTTTATATTCAATGTTGTCAGACCGCCGAGCGACGAAAGCGATGAAATATCGCTTATATCATTATCTGCAAGTGACAGATTGTCTAAGGCATAGAGCTGTATAACCTCATTTATTACAGAATTCCCAAGATTTTTACCGTCAAGAACAAGCGTTGTATCTGCTGTATTATATGTATCACCTGCAATCGTAACCGTTTCTCCTTGGGCACCATAGGCTTTTTTTGCCTCATCGGAAGCAATTCTCGCGGCAATCTCCTGATTTGAGATATCCATACTTCTGAGTGTTTCCAGGGCCTTTTCATAATTACCCAGCACTTCGTAGCAGTCTGCCATCTTCATTAAACACTCATCGTTATCATCAATTGCCGCAGCTTTTCTTAGTGCGGATAAAGCACTGTCATAATCGTAGTTTTCAATTGCGATATCTGCAGCGCTCATATACTTATCATAAGCACGCTCATTCGTAATTCTTATAAAAAGTATAGCAAATGTAGCTATAGCCAGGATTAAAATTCCAGTTATAATTATAAATACTTTTTGATTTTTGTTCTGTGTCATTAATTAGCTCTGAAGGCCGTCGTCAAACGTTCCTATTTCTTCAGCCTCTTCTTTCATATCATGAAGTTTATTATTAATTTCGATTTCAGGTTTTACATCATTATCCGCGGAAAATTCTTTCGGAGTCTCAGCTTCTTCTGCCTTTTTCTCTGAAGGAACGGCAACAGTATTTCCTGATAGTATATTCTCTCCGGGAATCGGCGGTGCTATATTTTTGCCGAGACTCGGGTCTATTGTTGTTTCCTTTCTGATACCTACACAAACCATGAAAAACGCAAGAAGCATGAAAATTATTGCTATCTCATTAAGTGTGGAAAAA
>R06__coassemble_67_pt1 | contig 42010 bp, 37 predicted proteins | sample R06__metabat2_high_PE_044 | metagenome-assembled genome bin R06
GCACGCCGTAAGGGATTCGAACCCCTGACCTTCTGGTCCGTAGCCAGACACTCTATCCAGCTGAGCTAACGGCGCATAGACAGCTTAAGTATATTAACATGGTTCGCTTTGGATTGCAAGTAAAAAATGATTTATTTTTTGAGCTGTTAATATGTCTGAAACATGACAATCAAATTGATAGAAAATTGAGAGTGGAGCCAAATCTGATTTGATCCTAAAAAGGAATGTTTGATTTATGCTTGTAAATGATGCGGGACAAAATAAGACTAAGAAAATAAAATTGGCGATATGGATATTATTGACACTGACATATATATGTATTGAGCCATTTTTGTCGCAAATAGTAGTTATCTACTGCTATAATATTTTATATATTCCATATACTATAATAAAAGAAGTATTTCCAATCTTAATTATAGCTTTTTTTATAATATTTACTATAAAGAGAAAAAGTGAAGTCCATTTTGGTGTAATAATTTATATTGCAATTGCTTATATTATTTACTTACTTGCAAGCATAGTAAATAGAACAGATATAAGCATATGGGAGACGATTGTTGTTAGTGCATTTGCAGAATGCATAATTATAATGCCAATATGTGTAAATAAGGACAATTTAAAATTATTCATAAAAATTTGCACAGTCTTATATACCATATTGGCAACAGTAAATATTATATTCAAAATTTCCCCTAATCTTTATGATATTGTCTGCGGATATCAGGTAGAGACATTCCTGACAGGGTGGGATAACATGACAGGTTTTCCGCTTATGATGGGTTTGTTTTTTGCTTTGCTGAACAGATACTATAATAATGGAAAAATCAATTTAGTTATTTATGTTATAATATACATTATAAATCAGTATCTTATGTGGAGCGCAACAGCACTGGTTTCTGCGACAATATTACTGATGTTTGTAATTTTGCCGATAAAAAAAATATGTGGTAAATGTAATTTTATCGTTTATATAGCATGTATTTTAATTGTTTTCATATTGCTGGTATTTATATGGGGAAATCTTTCAGAGATAGAACCATTGAAATTCTTTGTTGAAACAGTATTGAAAAAAGATATGACATTGACAGGAAGAGTTGAAATCTGGAGCGGTGTATGGAATCTTATAAAAGAGAAGCTGTTGCTAGGACACGGATTGACGGAAAATACGGCAATGTATTACGATACGGGATATAATTGGAATTGGGTACATGCGCATAATTTGTTTTTGCAAACATGGTATGAAGGTGGAATATTAACTCTTCTTGCTTGCTTTGCAGTTCTTATAATGACGGCATTCAAGATGAATAAATGTCAAAATGCTGAGCTTATGGGCATATTCAAAATTACGATATTTGCAATGCTTGTAAATTATCAGGCAGACCAGTTTATAGTGCATCCATGGCTTTCAGGATGCTGGGCGGGTATTTTCTTTATATGCAATTTTGCAGCAGTGGTGGCGGAAAATGACAGTTAAAATATTGGCAATAGGAGATGTATGTGGCGAACCTGGACTTGCATACATTGGGAAAGTATTAAAAAATTATAAAAAGGAAAACAACATATCATTCTGCGTGGTTAATGGTGAAAATACAAATGTTGTAGGAGCTACGCCTAAGCAGATTGATGCCATACTTAATGCAGGAGCGGATGCCGTTACTTTAGGAAATCATACGTGGACCAGAACGGAACTCAGACCATATATGAATGATAAAAAAAGAGTAATCAGGCCTGCAAACTATGGACCACAGTGCCCAGGAAGAGGTATATATACATATAATACGGACTTTGGAAAAGTCTGCGTTATTAACCTGCTTGGTAGGTTTACTCTTGATAACAACACGGATAACCCATTTGTCATTGTCGAGGATCTCTTGGAAAATGTCAGGGAAAAGATAATATTGGTTGATTTTCATGCAGAAGGTACAAGCGAAAAAAGAGCAATGGGATTTATGCTTGATGGCAGAGTGAGTGCAGTATGGGGAACTCATACACATGTTCAAACATCAGATGCTGAAATTTTAAAGAGCGGGACAGGATATATTACTGACATTGGAATGACAGGACCTAAATGTTCTGTGCTCGGAATAGACCCAGAGCAGAGTATAGGTAAATTCTTGGGAGATCCACCACAGAGGTATAATTCTGCTTCCGGCCCCTGTAAAATGGAAGGATGCATATTTGAAATAGATTTAGAAAATGGAAAGTGTGTAAACATTAAAAGTATCAGAGTTTGATGAGAACAAACAGTAAAAACAACAAAATATTGATAATAGCGGCATTTTTACTGCCAATGTTATTATTAGCTATTATATATGCAATTAAAGGAATAGCCCCATTTGGGAACAATACATTGGCATATATTGATGCAAAGGGGCAATATATAAGTTTTTTTAAATATTATAGAGACATTTTTATAGGAAAACAGGATATCTTTTATATGTTTGAGAAAAATCTAGGCGGAAGTGCCGTAGGTTTTTTTGCATATTATTTGGCCAGCCCGCTAAATCTTATATTTATTTTATTCCCGGAAGAGAAAATACTTACAGCTTTTGATATATTAATTCTGATCAAATTAAGCCTTTGTGCACTTACATGTGCAATCTTTCTGGGGAAAAGGAAAGAACTTTCTTTTACTTCATTGATGTTTACCACAGCTTACTCATTGTGCGGCTATAATGTAGCTTATTGCTGGAGTGTAATGTGGATTGATGGGGTAATACTTCTTCCGTTAATAGCCCTTGGCATTAATCAAATAGCAGAAAGTAAGAAACCTTACTTATATATTTTCTCACTTTCAGTGGCAATCATTACGTCATTTTATATTGGATATGCGCTTTGCATATTTTCCGTACTATATTATAGTTATATAAGTGCTATAAAGCCTAATAAAAGTATTAAAGAATTCATTATGTCCTCACTCAGCGCCGGAGGGATATCTGCATTTTTACTTCTTCCGACGATTTTCTCTTTTTCAGGAGGAAAAAGAGAATCAGGAATGAGTATAATTAAAGATAAGATGTCCTCATTACATGAATATGCATTATCTTATCTAAAAAGTGACTTATTCATTGCGCTGGCATGTATTATTGCGACCATATTTGTTTTATGTATGGTTTTAATGATTATTCGCAACAAACACAGAATTTTGGCAATTAGTTTTCTCGCACTTTCATTTGCAATATTCTACCTTAAAATCGAATACTTTTTACAAGGGGATAGAAATATTCTCATAAAAATGTTATTTGGGAATATTAATTATTCTGAAGTTACTGAAGGAAGCCCGAATATTTATGTAGGTGGACTTGTATTAATGCTTCTGATATCTTATTTTTTCTGTAGTAATATTCCAAAGCGTGAAAGAATATGCTCCGGAGTATTTTGTGCTGTTTTATTGTTATCATTCGCACTGTTTATTCCCAATTTGATATGGCACGGATTTACAAAAAACACATGGTTTAATTATAGATATTCATTTATCTACTGTTTTCTTGTAATTATATTGGCTGAAAAAGCATTTGATGAAAAATTTAATTTAGCATCGCTTGGTGCACTTATAATAGTTATATTTGCTGCTTTAAAGCAACCGTCTTTCGTTGAAAAATGGCAGCTCGTTTATGTCTCTGCTATGCTGCTTGTATATGTAATTGTAATGCTTTTAAAAAAGAAAAATCTGGCAGCGGGAATTCAAATACTGGCGCTCTTTATTACGGCATTTATGAGTATTTCAGTTCAAACTGCGGATTCAATGAAAACTGACGAATATGAGGAAAGTTTCCTAAAATACAGAAGTATTATAGAAGAGATCGAAGATGCTGATGATGGATTTTATAGAATACGCAAGTACAGTCCATGGATTAGCTATAATGATCCAATCACTTTTGGTTATAACGGTATTTCACACTTTAGCTCTACAGAAAAAACAGAGGTGATTGAGTATTTAAAAGAACAGGGTTATTTTACATATGAAAACATATATGCATGTGCAGATGACAATAAGCACTATGATGCAGATGATTCTCTCGGAGTAAAGTACTATATCGACGAAAATAACAGCATTATCAAAAATGAAGATGCAAAGAGTATTGCCTATATAGAAGATAATGGCAATTTTTACAACACCGAAGTTAAATGCATAAAAGACTCCAAGATACAAATAGAAACTAACACTGTCGGAAAACTTATTGTGACGATACCATATGAAAAATCATGGCATGTATTTATCGATGGAGAGGAAAAGACTGAATTAAATAGAGAGCAAAATATATTCTTTTCAATTCAAATCGGAGAGGGAAATCACACTTTGATTCTCAAATATGTACCGGAAGGACTGTATATAGGAATACTTATTTCCATAGTTACCCTTATATTGACAATAGTTGTTATAGAAACGAAAAAAAGGAAGCCTATGTAAGGCTTCCTAAACAGAATGTCATGTAAAAGATATTATCAAATATCTATAAGAATGGAGTCGTCATTCTCAATCCAATCGGATATTGGCACTACAGTAAACTCAGTTTCCGTATTGCGTATTACTATATGATCAATTCCTGCATTTATGATTTGACGTTTGCACATGGAGCAGGAAGTTGTATTATGCAAAAGCTCATTTGTTTTTGCATCTCGTCCGACCAAATAAATAGTAGCGCCAATCATATCTCTTCTTGATGCAGATATAATGGCGTTTGCTTCGGCATGTACGCTGCGACAAAGCTCGTACCTCTGGCCTGATGGGATTTCAAGTTTTTCACGCATACAAAAATTTAAATCGGTGCAGTTTTTTCTGCCACGCGGGGCACCATTATATCCTGTGGAGATTATTTCATCATTTCTGACTATTATTGCACCATACTTTCTCCGCAGGCATGTGCTTCTTTGAAGAACGGCATCTGCAATATCAAGATAATAATTTTCCCTATCAGTACGTTTATCCATGAGAGTTGGCTCCAATCTTCATTTTTAAAGATTATAGAGCAGTGGGCATTCAATGGCAAGATGTTGAATTATAATAATGTAGATGATATAATATTTCAATTTTATATGGCTTTCTGTATCTTGCGGGAATAAATCCGCTCAGATTTATAGGGCATACGAATAGCATGTAAAACCGTAATTGAACGGTGTCCACATAAGTAAAAACACTTGTACTTGCATAGAATATAGCAAATCCGCATATTAATGACTGGTCTTAAGTCCTTCTCCTTCTGCCATGATTTCACGGATTCGGATCAAGTAAGGGCAGTGAAAAGTCATGTCGATAATACTCGAAATATAGTGAAAAAGAATGATGGGGGGAAATAGAAATGTATTGCAGAAAATGCGGCAAACAAATCCCAGATGACAGCGCATTCTGTCAGTTCTGTGGGACGATATTGGAGTATACTCCGGAGCTTGTAAGTAATAATACTTCCGATACAGTTCCCATCTCAGAAGAGAGAGGTGAGGTCAAAAGTGCAGATGTGAAAAATTATATCCATGATGTAATTAAACGGATAAAAAAGATTCCTGATATTGCTTTGATTGCGGCAGCAATAGCTGTAGTACTGGCAATAGTGCTGCTAGTGCTCAATAAAAACGTTTTCACACCTTCAAAGTTTTATAACAACGGGGTAACGGCTATGGAAGCGGGTGACTACGAATCCGCAATTGAGGCTTTTTCGGCTTATGACTTCAAAGACAGTCAGGAGCAGATAAAGGAATGCAAATATATTATTGCAAACGATGCATATGAGGAATGCAGCTATTCCGAAGCTATCGATTTGTTCCGTGAACTTGGAAGTTATAAAGACAGTGAGGATCTACTCAATATCTGTATTGCAGACTATGAGGAGGACAGCTATAACAAAGCTGTGGATCTTTACCGCTCCGGTTCATATGCATCCGCTTCAAGTATATTTGAAGAATTGGGCAACTATAAAAATACATCAAAATATTTGACTTTGATTAAAGGCAGAACCAATCCGACCCAGGCAACAATTGACAGTGTTATAAAAATACTGGGCTTTGAAGATGCAAGTGATGTCCTGTTTCAAAGCTATTCTACAGCCGCTGAATTTTTAGAAGGAACATGGTCCGGAAGTGGCTGGTACTTCCATTTTATGAAAAAAGATAATGGTGCAGTTTGTGATTGGAGTTTCCCCGGAGTTCCAAGTGCAGTGTGGGATATTAAAGATGGATATTTTATTACTGGAAATACACGTAGATGCAAATTAGAAGCGATTTCATCTAGCATAATAGTAGTTTCTTCTTTAGGGGAGTCCAAAACAGTTACCATGAACAAGACCAGTTAATGTGATTATAGATGAGCAAAAATTAATTTATGGTACTCTTGCAGATAATTGCTTTTGGGGGAAATTGGCAGGAGTTGCCAAAACGGTTTGTTGAATAGAATTTATGAATAAAAAATTCTTGGTATGGATTCAATAGCAATCTAATGCAAAGGTAGCATGCATATTACATTACAAAGCAGATTTTCATAACCAAAAACGGAGAAAAATTTTGTATACTTACGAGAATCATACATTTGTTATATGCGCATATAAAACATGTACTTTTTTGGAAGAATGCATTAAATCGCTTTTAAGTCAAACAGTTAAAAGCGATGTTTTAATGTCTACCTCCACACCAAATGACCATATTAAAAATTTGGCTGATAAATATAATATTCCACTTTTCATAAATACAGGAGATACTGGCATAGCGGAGGATTGGAATTTTGCACTGAGCTGCGCTGAAACCGAGCTTATAACGCTTGCACATCAGGATGATATATACAAGCCAAATTATACAGAACATATGCTTGAGTGCATGAATAAGTCAGTTAATCCCATTTTCTTTTTCAGCAAGTATGGTGAAATAAGGAATGGACAGGAAGTGTATAAGAGCACTTTGCTTAATGTGAAGAATATAATGTGCGCACCACTTAATATTTCACAGTCATCAAGGTTTTCAAAGTGGTTTTGTATGGCTTTTGGGGACGGAATACTGTGCCCCTCAGTTACATATATAAGAGAAATTATAATGAATAATCTTTTCGATTCAGATTTAAAATGCAGTCTTGATTGGGAAGAGTATGAAAAACTTTCAAGAATTCCAGGAAGCATTGTGTATAGCAATAAGCCACTAGTTTTACACAGAATTCATCCGGATGCTGAAACCACTAAATTTGTATCAAAAAATGCAAGAGTTCCTGAGGATTATCAGATGTTCCTTAAGTTCTGGCCTGCACCGATAGCCAAAATCCTTACTGCATTATATTCAAAGGGAGAGAGAACTTATAAAAATGAGTTCAAAAATATCCGTAATAATACCGGCGTATAATATAGAAAAGTATTTAGGAGAGCTGCTGGACTGCTTAAAAAGACAGACATTGAAACCATATGAGATAATTGTTGTTAATGATGGCAGTACTGATTATACCGAACAAGTTGCCTGTAAATATAAGAACGTAAAAGTAATTACAACAGCCAATCAAGGAGTATCTGCAGCGAGAAACATAGGACTTAAAGCGTCAAGCGGTGACTATATAGCCTTCTTGGACGGAGATGATCTTATAGCGGATGATTATCTTGAAAAACTGCTTGCTGCTGACGGAGATCTTGTGAAATGCTCATTTGAGGAATTCGGAGATATCGAGAAAACTCATAATATAAAAGACAATGACGTTGAATTTCAAAAAGGGTATTATCATAGCTTTGAATATACTGTTTGGGCTTCGCTTATAAAGAGAGATTTGCTGGATAAATATAATATCCGATTTATTGATGGTGAAAACTATGCAGAAGATGCACCTTATTGCATGCTTCTCAATTCTCTTGCAAAACACTTTAAAATGGTAGATGAAGTGCTTTATTTTCATAGAAGACGAAACACGTCAGCTGTTGCGGGTGTTCAGAGCGGAAAAATAAAACCGTACCCGCCGTTTGCGGGAATGAAAAATGCCATAGATACATTTCGTAAATCGGAAAAAGATTTAGAAAAATTAGAGTTTTATGATTATTGTGTGTTGAGAAATCTTGCAAGTTTTTTAACTACTCAGTATATGTTCAAACCATATGACGGAGATTTTCGAAAAAAACTTACAGACGGCTGCCGTGAAATAATTGATGAATATATTCCACATGCAAGCGAAAATAAATATATATTCGGTAGGGACGCTGAAAATATAAAAAACCATCCTCTTGTAATACGGATGGCAGTGAAGCTTATGGTAGTAGCGTATAAATGGGGAAAACTGTATGAATTTTCTTCAATAAGCGCAAAAATGTTAAGGATGACGGGCAGGACTTCGGCATGAGAAAAATACTTACATTAGGAATACCGGCATACAATGTTGAAAAATATCTGGCAGAATGTCTGGATTCGGTAATTAACGAAGAACTTGAAGTGCTGATTATCAATGACGGAAGCAAGGACAATACAGAAAAAATTGCGCTGGAATACCAGAAAAAGTACCCGGAAATTTTCAGGGTAATTACGAAAGTCAACGGTGGCTGGGGCTCCGGAGTAAATCTTGCAATTAAAGAAGCCAAAGGTATTTATTTTAAGAACCTCGACAGTGATGATACGTTTGACAAAGAAGGTCTTGCTGCTCTTATAACCAACATGAAGGAGAGCAATGCGGATATAATAATATCTCCATCGCTTAGCCGAGATGATAAATCCGGAACAGTATATGAAACGCATATGCCAAACGGCACAATCTACGAAAAAACCATTAATTTACAGGAAATGCTTGATGTGGTTGATTCGGTATTCTGGATGCATTGTCTGGCCTTCAAAACAGAATTACTGCAGAAGAATAATGTCGTAATCGATGAGTGCTTTTATACGGATATGGAACTTGCCGCATATCCGCTGGAATATGCAAAAACAGCTTTTGCTCAAAAAGAGCCTGTTTACATATATAGAACCGGAAGAGCAGGACAGAGCATGAGCCTTCCTTCCATGGCAAAGCATATGAAGGATCGCGAAACTGTTACAAACAGTATGGTCGATAAATTTTTTGACGGCAATAAGTCAGCCTATTTCAAAAAAATGGTGCTTACATCGATTTATTCTTATTTAACACAGCCGTTTACCATTAAAGATTCTAAGCAGAGAGACGATTGGGTCAAAAAACTAAGAGAATTTAAGGAAACTGTAATAGACCAAAACGTGGAATTCTCTGATTATAATCAGTATCTCTTTTTCGCAAAAGTTCTGCTGAAAAATAACTTTAAATATTATTCAGAAATTGCTGCAATATGGAGATTTGGAAAAACAAAAATAGCACCGGTATATCATTTGTATGAACAGACGAAACTACGCAAGAGAGCTTGATAAAATAATAGAAAATAATGGTTATAATAAGCCGAAACTGCTTTTACATGCATGCTGTGGACCATGTTCATCAAGCGTAATAGAGTATCTGCATGAGCATTTTGACATCACAATTCTTTGGTATAATCCAAATATCTATCCGGAGAGTGAATATAAAAAGCGTTTTGATACTTTAAAAGAGTTACTTGAAAAAATGGAACTGGCGGACAATATACCGCTGATTGTGCAATCTTGGAGTGCACAGGATTATCTTGAAAAAGTAAAAGGCCTTGAAAGCGAGCCCGAAGGCGGCAGACGATGTGAAGTGTGTTTTAAGGTGCGCCTTACAGAATGTGCAAAGATTGCAAAAGAGAACGGATTTGATTATTTTTGTACAACTTTGACTGTTTCAAGACATAAAGATGCTGTTCTTATAAATAAACTCGGTGAAGAAATTGAATCTGAGTATGAGATAAAATGGCTTCCAAGTGATTTCAAAAAGCATAATGGTGAAAACAGGTCGGTTGAGTTGAGTGAAAAATACGATATTTACAGACAACTGTATTGTGGGTGTATTTTCTCCCTTAACGACAGAATCATTAGAAGCAAAACGGAAACAGAATAAACGGATCAATGTTCGCGCAATTTATAAAAGACAGGAAGTTGATAGTATAAGTGGATAAATTATATATAGTTATGCCTGCTTATAACGAGGAGGCAAATATAGAAAGTGTCGTAAGGGACTGGTACAAAGTACTTGAAGGTAAAGAGCGGGAATCAAAAATTGTTGTTGCAGATTCAGGAAGCTCAGATCGGACACATGAGATATTGCTTGAATTAAAAAAGGAACTTCCTCAACTTGAGATATTAAACAATACTATGAAACAGCATGGGCCAAAAGTTATAGCGCTTTACCGTTATGCTGTTGATAATGGCGTCGATTTCGTTTTTCAAACGGATTCGGACGGACAGACAGATCCTAATGAATTTGATGAATTTTGGAAATTAAGGCAGGATTATGATGCAATAATCGGAAACAGGACAAAGCGTGGAGACGGTTTATCAAGGAAACTTGTAGAAAATGTAGTCTGCATTCTTGTCAGGATATATTTCGATGCAAAAGTACCTGATGCCAATGCTCCGTTCAGACTGATTAACACGGCATTGATTGACAAATATATTGACAGACTTCCAATAGATTATGCTTTGCCAAATATTGTACTTACAGGGTTGTTCGCCCATTATAAAGAGAAGATAACTTTTAAAGTAATCAGTTTTAAACCCAGACAGGGCGGCAAAAATTCTATAAATATTAAGAAGATTGTACGAATAGGCATTAAATCGTTAAAAGAATTTGCTGAATTTCGAAAAGGACTCTAATGAATAAAGACAGCAGAAAAATCAACATCATAAAGGATATCGGTATATTTATACTGATTGCTATAATATCATTTGTCTTTTTGCTAAAAAGTCCTCTGAATATATGGTCCTTAGGGGATTCGGGTACCGATTCGAGTGTATTTCGGATGATAGCGACCATGATGAAAAACGGATATATGCCTTATCGTGACAGCTTTGACCACAAGGGACCATTACTGTATATTATTAATTATGTTGGCCTAATCATCAATGAAAATCATGGTGTGTGGTTTATAGAACTTATATTTATGATTTTCACATGTCTTGGTATTTATAGAATATCTAGACTTAGCTGTGACAGATTTATTTCAATCATTGTTTTGCTGGTCTGCTTAAATCCGTTGTTTTATTTCTTTGGTGGTGGAAATAAGGCTGAAGAGTATGCAATGACATTTATAGCATGGGGACTTTATATATTTCTGGATTATTTTACAAATAAGAATATAAGCAAAATAAGGCTTATTATATGTGGCCTTTTTTGTGGCGCTGTTTTAATGATGCAGCCAAACATGGCATCCATGTGGGTTGTATTCTGCATTGCAGTGTTAATATATAGCATTAAAAACAATAATATTAAGGAAATTCCGGGCTTCTTATTATATTTCTGCATAGGACTTGCAATTATAATAATTCCGCTAGTTATTTGGCTTGCAGTTAATAATGCACTGAAGGATTGCATTGATGCCTATATAGGCTTTAATGCTCTATATACAAGCTTTAGAGATGGCGGAATTTCAATATCTGACCAGTGGGCTGTAACATTGACATTTTTAAATGAGCCGGCAATTATAATTGCTTTCATATGCACAGTACTTTTATGTGTTTATCGAAGGAAACTTATATATTTTATCTATGCAGTATATATTTTGGCAGCACTTTGGATAGCCTCAATATCCGGATTTTTTTACGAACACTATTTTATGATTATGGTTCCAGCAATAGCTTTCCCAGTATCTGAAGTTTTTAAAATCTTTAAAGAGCGAAAAGATGATAATGTTTTACTTATAGCAACGGCAATTGTTGCAATGTATTTTGCAGTACCGAGCTGGATTGATTTGGCCGCGTGGGTACCCGGGAAATACAACATGAGAAACAGTGACAGTCACAGCGAAATAGTAATGCAGGTAAGTGACATTATTAGGGAAAATACCGATGAAGATGATAGAATCGCAGTTTATGGGAATTTTGATATGTTTTATCTTCAGAGCGGACGCCTTCATGCTACAAGATTTTCGTTTACAGCACCTGTGTTGAGTATAGCAGAGGAACTTGAAAAAGAGTATTTTACTGACCTGAAAGAAGAATTACCAAAATGCATTGTTGTACAGATGGAATGCACGGATAGTAAAATAGATAAATTCATAGAAGAAAATAATTATATGCAAATAGACTATTTGGTGTCTGATGCAGGAGATCAAATAGCAATCTACATAAAACAGTGATGTCGAAAGAAAGAAATATAGGTTTAGATTTAATAAGAATATTTGCATGCACGGCCGTTGTTACTCTCCATGGTATATGTACTACAGCTGGAACATATACATTGTATTTATACTATTTCTGTGGATTCGCTGTTCCATGTTTTTTCACAATTACAGGATATTTTCTTTTCTCTAAAGAAAATATTTCAGAGATGTATTTGATAAAAAAAGCTTCCAGATATCTTCGACTTATAATTATTTGGTCAATTATTATGTATGTTGTCGATGATATGCTCCTTGTCATCAATGGAGGGAAAGCTTTAGGTATAGGACATTTTATTGAGATATTTTTAGGCTCTCTATTCTGCAGTAATTGGCTGTCACATCTTTGGTATTTGTGGGCCATGCTTATAGTGTACATATGCCTTGTTTTAATAATTGCACTATGTAGAAGGCTGAAGATCAATAACTATATTTTAAAATGCTGGCTAATTTTTCTATCGGTTTCGATAATTCTGCAGATTATATCCTATATAAATAAAAGACCGGAGGTCATTGGAACAAGATATAATTTCTGCAGAACATGGACATATTTGCAGTATGTTTTTCTTGGAGGCTTAATACCGAATGTTTATGAAGCGTTTAAGAAACATATTTCGTTGAGGGTCCACACCATCTTATTTGTTTGTTATTCTTTTGCAGCAACACTTTATTTCAGCTTTATCTGCCAAAAAATATATATGGTAACATTTGTGCATAATATGTATGATTCGCTTGTCATGATATTTTGGATTATTATAATATTTACACTCGTATTGAGAGTGAAAATAAAGAGCAAAATATTAACTGCAGCTGCTGAGAGAATAGCCCCACTAACACTGGGTATATATATTTTGCAGTCTATAGTACTGGCATTTTTCTATAATGTAGAATGGATGGATTATCCTAATGGGTCTGTAGTTAGGTGCGGAATTGTATTTTTAATTTGTTTAGGATTAAGCTGGATTATAAAGAAGATACCAGGGTCAAAATATTGCCTTTCAGTATAGATGAGAGACAGTATTTTGATAAAAACACTTAAGGTAAAATTCGACGCAGAGTATTTTTTATTTGGGAAATAAATCAACAAGCTTCCACCTTATATTCAAAAGGCATTGGGAGCAAATGTAATCACTGAAATTGTCGCGTAATTATATTTTTTTCCACATAACTCGCTTGAAAAGACGCTTTTTCAAGAATTTTCATGTGAGAAGTATTAGTTATTTAAAATACGAATGCAATAATTATCAAATATTAACAACGTTTGCCAAGAAAAAATCTAACAGCGGTAAAAAAATATACAGACCTTGCGAGGGAAGAATATGTTCAAGGATAGGACGTTACTTATAACCGGAGGAACTGGATCGTTTGGTTCCACGGTCATGAGACATTTTCTTAATACAGATATAGGACAGATACGTGTTTTTTCAAGAGATGAGAAAAAACAGGATGATATGCGCCATGAACTGCAGGCAAAATGTCCAGACAGTTATGAGAAAGTCCGCTTTTTTATAGGTGATGTGAGGGATGAAAGATCGATAAAAGAGGCAATGCATGGCGTGGACTATGTATTTCATGCATCCGCGCTTAAAGAGGTACCTTCATGTGAATTCTTTCCGATGGAAGCCTATAAGACAAATGTAGTCGGAACTGATAATGTTATACATGCTGCCGTTGAGGCGGAAGTTAAGAATCTTGTCTGCCTTTCAACGGACAAGGCGGCCTACCCGATTAACGCCATGGGTATTTCAAAGGCAATGATGGAAAAAGTGGCAACAGCTAATGCAAGAATTGCCGCAGAGCGCGGAGGTACAGTTATTTGCTGCACACGTTATGGTAATGTAATGTGCTCAAGGGGAAGTGTTATACCACTCTTTGTTGATCAGATAAAATCCAGTAATCCGATTACGATTACAAATCCTGAGATGACGAGATTTTTGATGAATCTTGACGAGGCAGTGGATTTGGTGAAATTTGCAATGGAAAATGGAAAACCCGGTGATTTGTTTGTCCAAAAATCGCCGGCCAGCACGATTGGTGATTTGGCAAAAGCTGTCCAATATATATTCGGAGATACAGGGACTAATATAATAGGGACACGGCATGGTGAAAAACTCTATGAAACACTTATGACAAGTGAAGAAGCCGTTAGAAGTGAAGATATGGGAATGTATTACAGAATCTGCGCCGATAACAGGGATCTCAATTACGATAAATTTGTTGTTAATGGTGAACAGAAAATTATGGCGGAGGCTTATACGAGTCATAATACAGAACGGCTTGATGTAATGGGAACAGTAGAAAAGATAAAAACTACAGAATATATAAAATCACTGATATGAAGATAATGGTAACCGGTGCCAACGGTTTCGTTGGTAAAAATTTAATAGAAAATATAAAAGCGCGTACGGATTGCGAAGTATATCCGGTTACGCGCGAAACTTCTGATGACCAGTTGAGACAGTGGTGCAAAGATACAGATTTTGTATATAATCTTGCGGGTGTTAACCGGCCAAAAGACAATTCTGAATTTATGAAGGGTAACGTAGGATTTGGAGAGAAGCTTCTTTCGTATCTGAATGAGGCAGACAATAACTGCCCAATAATGCTTAGCTCTTCAATTCAGGCATCTCTTGAAGGAAGATTTGCCAACAGTGAATATGGCAAATCAAAGCTTGCAGCAGAAGAGATGTTCAAAAATTCAGGACGAGATGTGATGATTTATCGGTTCCCGGGATTGTTTGGGAAATGGTGTAAGCCTAATTATAACAGTGTTGTTGCAACTTTTTGTTATAATATGGCCAATGATTTACCAATACAGATAAATGATTCCAATACAGAACTTGAACTTGCATATATTGATGATGTAGTTGATGCACTTATGGACAGGAGATACGATTTTCCAAGATATAATGTAACTCTTGGAGAGATTGTAAATTATCTTGAAAAATTCAAAAAACAACCTGAAACGCTTATGCTTCCGGAAATACCGAATGGAAGCTTCGAGAAAAAACTTTATTCTACATACTTGAGTTATCTGCCAAAGGAAAAGGTTTCATTCCCTTTGAAAATGAATACAGATAACAGGGGTTCTTTTACTGAATTGCTGAAGACGGAAAAATGCGGACAGTTCAGTGTCAATATTTCAAAACCCGGAATAACCAAGGGGCAGCATTGGCACAATACAAAATGGGAATTTTTCATAGTGGTTTCCGGCAAGGGAAGAATTGAAGAACGAAAAATTGGAACAGATGAGATATTAAGCTTTGATGTGTCGGGAGAAAAAATAGAAGCAGTTCATATGCTTCCGGGGTATACACATAATATTATTAATTTAAGCGAAACAGAAGACCTTGTTACGCTGATGTGGGCAAATGAGACGTTGGATAAAGAGCGTCCGGATACATTCAGGGAGATTGTATAATGGAAAAATTAAAACTTATGATAATTGTGGGTACAAGACCTGAAATAATCCGACTCTCTGAGGTGATAAAAAAATGTCGCAGATTCTTTGATACTGTGCTTGTGCATACTGGGCAGAATTATGACTATAATTTAAATGGTATCTTTTTTGAAGATCTAGAGTTGGATAAGCCGGATTATTATCTGAGTGCAGTTGGAGATGATCTTGGAGCAACCATCGGGAATATTATTGATAAGAGCTATAAGCTAATGGTGGATATTAAACCTGATGCACTTCTTATTCTTGGAGATACAAACTCTTGCCTGAGTGCGATTTGCGCAAAAAGACTCCATATTCCTATCTTTCATATGGAGGCCGGAAACAGGTGTAAGGATGAATGCTTGCCGGAAGAGACTAACAGACGCATAGTAGATATTATTTCGGATGTTAATCTGCCTTATTCTGAAAGGGCAAGAGATTATCTTATTGAATGTGGGATGCCGAAGGAAAGAATTTTTGTTACTGGTTCTCCAATGGCAGAGGTACTTCACCACAATTTGGATAAGATAGAAAACAGTGATATCCATGAAAGACTAAACCTGGAAAAAGGTAAATATATTCTTTTAAGCGCACACAGAGAAGAGAATATAGATACGGACAAAAACTTTGAATCCTTGTTTGACGCTATAAATAAGCTCGTAGAGACATATGATATGCCAGTTCTATACAGCTGCCATCCAAGAAGCAGAAAAAAGCTAGAGGCCAGGAATTTCAAATTAGATAAGCGTGTTATACAACATGAACCATTGGGTTTTAGTGACTATAATTGCCTACAAATGAATGCTTTCTGTGTAGTGTCAGACAGTGGAACACTGCCTGAAGAGAGTAGTTTCTTTACAAGTATTGGAAGAGCTTTTCCATCTGTATGCATAAGGACATCTACGGAAAGGCCTGAAGCTATGGAAAAAGGATGCTTTGTACTTAGTGGTATAAGCGAAAAAGGATTGCTGCAGGCAGTGGAACTGGCTACTACAGTTGAATATGGGATTCCAGTTGAAGACTATATAGATGAAAATGTATCGTCAAAAATAGTTAAAATTATTCAATCATTCAGCGGAGTTGTGGATAAAATGGTTTGGAGAAAAGACTCCTAGCCTAGCGTTAGTTTTAAACAGACTATAAACAATTGCAGATAATACTAGCTTTTATAATAGCTACTGGATGATTTTTATAGCAATAGTTCAGTCTGTAGCGGTTATGATAGTTTATTTGATCGTTGATATATCTTTTAATTATCTCTTAAAAGCTTTTATAGACTTAAAAAGCTATAGTGAACGACAAATAAAGAAATTATAATGGATTCAGATACTTGATATTTTATAAAACATTATATCTGCAGAGGAAATACAATATGCTTATGGAAAAGGAATTCTCTATTATAGTTCCGTGCTATAACGAATTAACTAATCTACCATCACTTGTAGATGCAGTTAAGAAAATCAATGCTGAATTTATCCTTGTTGAGAACGGTAGTCGGGATGAAAGTCGTGATTACTTTAATACAATAAATGAGCCAAATATAAAAAAAGTTTATGTTGATGTTAACCAAGGCTACGGATATGGTATAAAACAAGGACTTAAAGTGGCAACAGGAGACTATATAGGTTGGATGCACGCAGATATGCAGGTAAATCCAAGTGTTCTTGATGAGTATTTTAAAGAAACTGATACTGAATGCTTTATAAAGGCAAAAAGACTAAACCGTCATGCAGTTGAATATTTCTTCACATGGGGTATGGGCGTATTTGAGACAATTCTTTTCAAGAAAAGGATGAAAGAAGTTATGGCAGTTCCAGTGTTGTTTGATAAACATCTTATAGACGATATTGATGAGCTTCCAGATGATTTTTCAATAGATATTTATGCCTATGTAAAAGCTGTGAATAAAGGATATTCAGTTAAATATATTCCGGTTGAATTGAAGGACAGACAGGGCGGAAAGTCTTCATGGAATACAGGAATTCTATCCAGAATTAAACAGAGCAAAAAAATGATAGATGCGAGTATAAGGATTAAAAAGGAATGTCGATACATCTGATAATGCCCATGGCCGGCAGAGGCTCGAGATTTGCTGGCATGGGAGCAAAACCATATATAGAGCTTAATGGGAAACCATTTTTTTACTGGGCAACTCAATCTGCATTAAAATCATTTGATGTAGAATCTCTAGATTTTGTGGTATTAAGTGAACACAATTCCGAAGATGAAATTCATAAATATTATCCCAATGCTGCAGTTCATGAGCTTAGTGATGTAACCGAAGGTGCTGTGATTACTTGCCTCAATGGTTGCAGCAACATTGATGATGATATTCCGGTCATGTTTAACGATTGTGACCATATGTTCAAATGTTCAGACTATGAGGAAATCCTTTCGTCTGATGCAGATGGCGTATTGATGACTTTTACATCAAAAGAACCGAAATACAGTTTCGTTGAAAAAGACGAAAACGGCAATGTAATTAGAACTGCTGAAAAAGAAGTTATAAGCGATGAAGCTATATGCGGATGTTATTATTTTAAAAATGTGGACATTTTTAGAAACGCAGCCGAAGAGTATCTGAAGACATGTCACTATAGTGAGTTCTTTATGAGCGGTGTATATAATGTGCTTATTGAAAATGGATACAAAGTAAAGACGGTACTGACAGATTTTCATGTTCCTTTCGGAGTTCCGGAAGAGTATGAAAAAGCAAAAGAATCAAAATACTTTAAGGAATTAATATGATAATTATTTTGCTCCTTAGCGCAGCAGTTGTGCTTGTAGCTTTAGGACATATTATAAAGGTTAACAGATGGGGCCAGATTGTATCTGTGTATGAAACTCCAAGCAGGGGAAATCTCTTGATGTCGCTTGCAATAGGCCATACGCTTAATGCAATAAGCCCGGTGCGAATAGGAGATATTGTTAGAGTTATTCACTCCGGAAAAAGAATGAAGAACGGATATTCCCTTGCAATAGCAACTGTATTTGCAGACCTTTATGTTGATTTAATAACAGTCGGAATTATGTTTTTTGGTCTTGCTATAATAGGCAAAGGTGGTGAAAAGCTCCTCGTCATTGCGCACAGATATGAAATAATTCTGCCTATTATAATAGCTCTTTCGTTGCTTGTTGCAGTATGCAGAAAGCGGTTTAAGAAACTGACAGCGCATATTGCATCTGTATTCAATGAAAAAATTGAATACAGACTTATGTATATTGTGTATATGTGCATTGCAAGTCTTAAAGATATAGCCCGTAAAATTAACAAAAGAAAGTTCGTAATTTTAACAGCAGGTATGTGGATATGCTATGTGGGAGCATATATGATATTTGCAGAAGCTGTTCAAAAAATGGGATATAACTATACTACATCGGATGTTTTCACGGTCCTCTTCTCAAGATTTAATTTCTATGGTGTAGAGCAAAAACTACTTCCGATTTGGGCAACATTCATGTTGACACCAATGTTTATATGCGCAGGAGTATCTGCAATTATGAATCGTGGTAAAAGCAATGAAATTTATGTAAGGCCCTCACTTCCACAGATGACGGATGCGGACAGACTGTCTTTTTTAAAGACATATTATGAAGATGAAAACAGAGAACATATAAAGGCATATCTTGAAATTAATAATGATGTTACGATAATTGCTGACAATTCTTCGGGATCTGCAGCGTCAACTTTACTTGTTATGAAAGACAACAGGATTATGTACAGAAAGTACGCATTTGACGATGCAGGAAAAAAACTGGGCGATCAGATTAACTGGCTTGAAGAACATATGGATGCCATTCCGCTTACAAGTGTTCTTAATAAAAAAGAAAATCCCAATTATACATCATACGACATGCCGAATTACCCGGATGCAGTTAATATGTTCGAGTATGTACATATGTCTGATGTTGAGCAGAACTGGAAGATATTAAGCAAAGTACTTGAAGATATTGATAAAAGTATACACAGCATAAATGTAAGAAGTGCTGATAGAATCCAGGAATATTTATCAGATAAAGTTATAAAAAATTTAAGTATTATAAAAAAAGCAATGAAAAGCTTTGAAGTTTATGATACGCTTACAGTGAATGGCAAAGAGGTAAAGACACTCAAGTATTATGATAATTTCTTTAACGGACTTGACGCAGTATTTGCAGATGATATTTACAGCGATATCCACGGAGATCTTACCATAGAGAATATTATTTGCAGAGGCAGTGAGTATTATCTCATTGACCCCAATACCGGAAACATCCATGAATCACCATTTCTGGATTATGCAAAACTTCTTCAAAGCCTTCATGGAAACTATGAGTTTTTAAGAACGGTAAAAAATATTAGTATAGAAGGCAATGAAATAAGCTACGTGCTTACTAAGAGCGAGGCATATGCTGAACTTTATACAAAATATAAATGCTATCTTAATGAAAAATTCAGTTCCAAAGAGTTGAAAAGCATTTATGCACATGAAATAATTCATTGGTTGAGACTGTTGCCATATCAGATAAGAAAAAATGAAAAAACAGCAGTTGTTTATTATACTGTAATGCTGGAGCTGCTTAGTGAAATACAAACTTGCGATATTTGATTTAGACGGAACACTTTTTGATACAAAAGATGTGAATTACAGAGCATACAGGGAAGCTATAGGAAATGTAGATATCGACTATGAATTTTACTGTAAATTCTGCAACGGAAGAAATTATAAGCAGTTTCTCCCAATAATTATGCCGGATATAACAGACGAAAGAATGGAAGAAATTCACGATTTGAAAAAACAGCTGTATCCTGGGTATTTGAAGTATGCGAGAAAAAATGAGGAGCTTTTCGGAAAATTTGAAAATATAAATGCACTTGTAACAACAGCTTCTTTAAAAAACACGATGGACATTCTAAGTGAGTTTAATGTGACCGACGTTTTTGATTTTATTATTACTCAGGAAGATGTGAAGGAAACAAAACCAAATCCTGAATGTTTTCTGCTTGCTATGGAAAAGGCAGGAGCAATGCCAAATGAAACAATAATTTATGAAGATTCTGACGCCGGTATTGAAGCTGCAAAAAAAAGCGGTGCTGATTATGTGATAGTTGAAGGATTTAATTGATGACAACAACTAATGGAAAATACGGCAGACTTGCAATGTTTGCCATAATATTATTTTATATTGAAACGACAATTGATGGGACTGGCCGACTTATAGACTACGGATTTATAAGTATACAGATGGTGCTGTTTGCATTTGCATGTGTTGCAACTTTAAATCCTCTTTTTAAAGATTTTAAAAATGCAATGCTTAACCCAAATGTTATAGTGGCTATTGTTTTTGCAATTGCAGTTATAATCTGCGCTTATATTGGTATAAAAAAGGGAAATGAAGGCACATATATAAGAACAGATATAACAAGTGTAATGACTCTTGCATTGTTGCCGGGATTTCTTGCAACTGTTAATGACAGTGACAAACTTAAAAAGATAATAAAAGTATTTTTTGTTGCGATATCATGTGCAGCTGTTATACAGGTAATATTTTTCCTCCTGTGTGCATTTATTGATGATGATACAATAAAATCTATAAACATAATACTTGAAAAAACAGGCGCAGCAATCTCTAGCGGGAGACAAGACTGGAGAATTGCCGGACTTTATATACCCGGCATGATTATCGGGATATATTTTCTCAGAGATGCTAAAGACTACAGAAGAGTATTTATATACATTTTCGAAGCATGTATGTTATTTGGCCTTATAATTTCACTTACCAGGTCAAAATGGCTTGGGCTTGCAGCAGCATGTTTACTGCTCCTTTTATTGAGGCCTAAGGATATAAAGAAATATTTATTAAACGGGATAGTTACACTTGCAGTTTTTTTACTTATTGTTGCTATTTCTTCTTTCTGCTATGGCGAATTAATGGTTATACCGGAGTTGACAGGACGCGTTAGTGATACAGTTGAAGGTGTGGAGACAAGCGGTAAGCATGATGATCAGGAACTGACAAATGAGCTCAACAAAATATTGGAAGAATCAGATGATGAGGACCTAAGTGCTGAAGATCTTCCGGACGGAGTGATAGACAACAAGTCATATATTATGCACGCGCTAGGAAGCGATGCATTGAGAAAAATCATTATATCCAGACATATAAAGGGAATTAAAGAGAACTTCATTATTGGGGAAGGTCTTGGAATGAAACTCGGCAAGCAATGGGAAGGAAAGTCCGAATATATGTATCTGGACTTCTTGCAAAAGATGGGTATTATAGGATTTATAACCTTTATTCTTGCATTTTTATGCCGGTATTTTTATATATCAGAAATAGAGCAAAATACCATCGCAAGGAAGAATACATCTGCTCAGAGTATCTTATATCCGGATATTTTGGACTTGCGGTAACAAGTTTCTTTAATCCATATCTGACAAATCCGATGGGAATTATAATACTAATGCTATGTGCAGCGAGTGTTACTATAGATAGGTGCGCCTGTGATTAACCAAAACAGAAAAAAACTGAAGATATTTAATATAATAAGCGATGCAATTATTATAGTTGTTTCATATGTAATAGCCATGTACGTAAGATATGGAATTTTTAATGGAACAGTTACAGTTAATCCATTTCAAATTGGACTTCTTACAGCGGTTTTGTGCCTTGCGATAGCTATGGCTGTGGGATACCAGGCAGTGCACACAAGCTACGGAGCTATGGTGCTTGTTTCAGCGATTGGAACTATAGCAGTTATGGCTTTGTTTTTCGTATTCAGAGTCACAGATTTTTCCAGATGGTCTCTGGTAATATTCTTTGTACTTGCAACAGCTCTTGTGATTGCAAAACATGCAATAGGTCATAAAATTGTTAAAAACAGCAATGTGTTGGGAAACGGTAAACGCACAGTCGCGGTTGCCGGCAATGGAAAAACGGCCAAGAGTTACTGTGATGCCGTAAAAAAACAGCTTCCTAATTATGATATAGTTGAATTTAAGGAGCAGACCGATGTCGATGAAATAGTTATAGCATTAGAACCGGAAGAATCGACAAAAGTTCCTGAAATACTCGCTTTTGCGGACAAAGAAGGAATTTATGTATCATTAATACCTTTTTACAGTGAATATATTCCGGCTCATCCGGAAATAGAAACAGTTGGCAAAAGCAAACTTATAAATTTACGAGCAACACCCCTTGATAATATAGGAAATGCTTTCATAAAGCGTGTTGGAGATATACTCCTTTCGTTTGCAGCTATTATTGTATTAAGCCCTTTAATGATTGCTTCACTTATAGGTGTTAAACTCTCATCACCGGGTCCCGTGTTTTTCAAACAAGAGCGCATAGGAAAAGATAAAATTCCTTTTTATATGCTAAAGTTCAGATCCATGCGTGTGAATGCAGAGGAAGCTACAGCATGGTCGACCAATGAAGATCCGAGAAGAACAAAATTCGGTTCATTTATAAGGAAGTACAGTATTGACGAGCTTCCTCAGCTCTTTAATGTGCTTAAAGGTGATATGTCATTAATAGGTCCGAGACCGGAAATTCCATTTTACGTTGCTCAGTTTAAGGAAACAATACCATTGTATCTTGTCAGACAGCAAGTGCGTCCGGGAATGACCGGATGGGCACAAGTCAATGGGCTAAGAGGAGATACATCGATAGAAGACCGTGTAGAGCATGATATATGGTATATAGAAAACTGGTCGGCCGGACTTGATATTAAAATTCTTTTTATGACGGTTTTTGGCGGAAAGTTTAAGAATGAAGAGACATGACTAAATCGTTTGTTATAAGTAAATGTGAATATAAGGTAATCAGCAATTATATGCTTGCAGATCTCAAAAAAAACGGAACGGTATTTCTGTATGAGGAAATACCGTTTTTGAAAATTAAAAGAAATAAAAAGAGACTGCTTAATAGAATTGTAAATGAACAGGCAGAAGAAAAAGTGGTGTTTATTCTTAATGAGTCTCTTTTGGGGCTGAATGTTGAAGACTTGATATATCTTAAGGGACATGGAACCAGGCTGATACTTCTGCTTATAGATCCGATTGATGCGCCATATGATAGTGCAAAAATAGCCAAAGATATGATTAAGAGCTTTAAATTTGATGAAATACTGACTTTCGATTCTAATGATGCGGAGAAGTATGGATTCAAATACACCAATTGCTTATACTCTAAAATCGAAAATACCCGATTTTGTAACAAACAGTGTTATGATTTGTTTTATACAGGTAACATAAAAAATAGACAAAATTTTATTGAAATTATAGAGAGACTTGCATCAGAAAACAATACAAAGTTAAAATTGATGGTGTTAGGATATAATATGAGGCATTATCTACCATATGCAGTAATGTTGAGATTGCTTAATAAAACCAACTGCATACTGGATATAACTCAAGATAATCAAAGTGGTATTACGCTTAGGTATTATGAGGCGGTCGTTTATAATAAAAAATTACTTACAAATAACAATCATATAAAGAAACTCTCTTTTTATGATGAAAGATTTATGCATATATATAATGACGTAAATGATATTGACTGGGAATGGGTGAAAAAAGTAGAAACAATAGACTATAAATATAATAATGAATTTAGTCCTTTGAAACTTACATATTAAGAGTAGATATTCCTACGCTTTTCACAAAATCCAATGGAATTATGCTATTAGTGAAAAATAGAATGGAGACTTGTTTATGTTTGAAAAAATAGATGTTAGTAGAATTCCAGAGCAGATGCTGCTTAGAAAATACTTAGAAAGAATTCCACTATATGAAAATTTAAATATAGAGACTTCTACATTCCTCAGTGTTATTATAAGAACGCAGGGAAAAAGAAATTATTTATTAAAAGAAGCGTTGATGTCTCTAGCAAATCAAAGCGATAATGATTTTGAGATTATTATCGTTGGCCACAAAATGAATGAGCAGGGACTTCAAGAACTTTTTGATATAATAAAAGAACAGTCGCAATTTATTAGAGAGCATACAAGAATATTCAATAGTGAAGCCAATGGAAGAGCTGATTTGTTGAATTTTGGATTCGATAAAGCGGAAGGCTGTTATTTGGCGGTACTAGATGATGATGACTATGTTCTTGATAACTGGGTGGAAGAGTTTCATAAAGCTGGAAATGAACATTACGGGAATATCTTACATTCATATGTACTGATGCAACAGTGTGAAATGATTAGAGATAAAAATGGTAACATTAAAGCAAAGCCATTGAAAAGACTAGATAAATCACTTTGCTATAATTTCGATTATACTTTTCAGATGAATGAGAACGGATGTCCGTTAAATGGTTTGGCTTTTCCTAGTTATGCATATAGAAATTTAGGAATAAAATTTGACGTAAATTGCGATGTTCTTGAAGATTGGGATTTTTTAATGCGTATGGTCCCGTTTACTGGTATATATGATATAGAGAAGCCGACAGCGGTGTATAGGATTTTTTTCAAGAATGGAAACTCACATTCTGAATATGATAATCAGTATTGGAAAGACACTAGGTCATATATTCGAGATAAATTAAATAAAGAATTTTACCCTATTAGCGGAGAAATGTTTTCACAAAACGAAATATCTAATGGGGAAGAATATAAGGTGCTTGCCAGGAGAATAGGAATAAAAAATGCATATAAAATTTTAAAAAGTTCAATTGCAATTTATTTAGATAAGCAATAGGAAATGGATTGCTGAATAAAGCACATAATTTGACATGATTTACAAGAAAAAGTACCCTTTTTCAGGAGGCTTTAGATATATTTTAAAATCTCAATTATTTTTTGAGTGTACCATTTAGAGAAAATTAACATTATCGTTTGCTTCTTGATTATCTATTAGTATTTGTGTTAGAGTATTAGTCATAGCATAGATCTCCTTAGGTAATGTTTTTTGGACAATTACATTATACCATATTATGGAGAAATGTGCTATTTTTATATCATATTTTACGAAATTATTGTAGTTTTAATAACTTTTAAGCGATCTTGGCTTTTCAATGATTTCAGCGGTAAATACTTGAAAATTGTATTGAATTGTATGTCTGAGAATAGATGTTCTAGATGTTAAAAATCATGTGATAAAGCTCAATTTCTAACATACATGACCTACGATGAAGGTCAAAACAACATTTTTTATGTTAAGTTTATAAATATTCTAACTTGAAATGATTAAGAATAGAGTTTTTCTGTTTTTCGGCAAAAGACTTGCAACTATTTACGATTCTAACAAGTGGTAAGTATTAGTATTATAGATGCAAATATATATTTTGATATCTTATACCGTTCGTCAATTGAAAAAACAAGGTGTTATGTATAGAATTAAAACATTTGGCGAAGCGGTCTGCTATATGGTATTTGGATGCAACTAATAAGATTAAAATGTTGATGGCCAGAATATCTGTAAAGCACCTGATTGGATGCTATAAGATTACTAAAAATATTAGGAGCAACTAATGCAACATCCTGATAATTTAAAAAACAAGGTCTTCTCCGGTGTAATTTGGAAAGGTCTGGAGCGAGTTTGCGCACAAGGGGTTTCGCTGATTGTTTCGATTACTCTCGCCCGTATATTGGTTCCGAATGACTACAGTGTAGTCAGCATTGCCACTATCTTCTTCTCATTTTGCGACCTGTTTATTTCGAGTGGTCTCAATTCTGCGTTGGTGCAAAAGAAAGACTCAGATAAACTGGACTACTCAACTATTTTTGTAACGAATATAACATTTGCTTTCATACTGTATTGGGTGATGTTTTTCTGCGCACCATACATTGCCAATCTGTATGATAAGCCTATTGTAACTCCGATTATTCGGGTAATGGCACTCAGCTTTTTTATAAATGCCTACAAAGCGGTGCTGAGCGCAAAAGTTTCATCTGAAATGCAGTTCCGTAAGTTCTTCTTTTCAACGATAATCGGAACGGTTATTTCAGCTATAATCGGAATTGTAATGGCAATAAAAGGTTTTGGGGCATGGGCACTGGTGGCACAGCAGATGTCTAACAGTTTGATTGATTCAATCATCCTCACTGTAACAACAAGATATTATTTTGGATTCCGTTTTTCATTTGCTAGATTTAAGGGATTGTTTAAATATGGCGGAAAGATTTTTTTGGCTTCGATATTGTCGGTGGCTTATGATCAGTGCAAACCGCTCATTGTCGGTATAAAGTTTTCAACGGATGATCTGGCTTATTACAATAAGGGAAACAGTTTCCCTGCGCTAATCAACTCAGTTGGAAACAATACATTAACGAGTGCCCTTTTTCCTGCAATGGCCAAGGTTCAGGATGATAAGCCACTGATTTTGAGTATGACGCGAAGATTTATGCGTTTGTCATCTTTCTTTATCTTCCCAGTAATGATTGGGCTGTTTGGTGTTTCGGAAAATTTTGTTCGAGTTGTTTTAACGGAAAAATGGCTGCCAATTGTGCCGTATATAACAGTATTTTGCTTTTCCTATATGCTGGATTTAATTCAGATTGGAAATCTGCAAGCAATAAAGGCATTAGGACGAAGCGATTATATCCTTAAAATGGAGATTATCAAAAAAGTATCATATGCAATCATTATTATTGTATTCGTGATTATGTCGGATTCTCCGATTGCGTTAGCACTTTCAAGCTTGGTTTGCGGCGTTGTAGCAACCATTGTCAATACCTACCCAAACAAGAAATTGATAGGATATTCCTTTGCCGGTCTGCTTCGTGATACAATGCCGAATTTGATACCTGCGGCTATTATGGGAGCGGTTGTCTATTTTATGAATGGGCTTTCAATAAATGTATACTTGCTTTTAGTTCTGCAGGTCTTTGCAGGATGTGTTATTTATTTCGGCATAGCCTTTCTCTTAAAAAACGAGAATCTTATATACATAAAGGATAATTACAAATCCTTATTGCATAGAGGTTGAGCAAATGATTTTAATGTATGCCTTGTTGGCAATTGTATTTTTATTTATTCCGACTGCGAAAGTGACAAAACCAATAAACAGTATATACGGGGATTATATATCGCAAGACAACACACTTTCAATTAAGGGACTTTTTACGATTATTGTAATGATGTCACATTTTCGGGGATATGTTAAATTACCGACCAATATGCTGAATACATCTTTTTCGTATGTAACAGATATGATCGGACAGCTGATGGTTGCGATATTCTTTTTCTATTCTGGATTTGGTATTAGTGAATCAATAAAGAAACATGGCATGGGGGTGTATTTAGCATCATTCCCAAAGAAAAGATTATTTGGCACTTGGCTTAGTTTTGCTATCTGTATTTGTTTTTATATTATAGCAGCATGGATAATTGGGGAGCAGTATAGTATTGGGGAAATGATGTTGGCCTTTACCGGGTGGACATCTATCGGAAACTCAAACTGGTTTATGTTTGTTACTTTCGTCTTGTACATTATTTTGTTGATTGCTTTTAAGTGCACCTCAAAAGATAACACCAAACTATTCACAGCAATAACTTTTATTCTTTGTATAGCGTTGTTTATTTTTCTATATTATCTGAAGGAGTCATATTGGTGGGACACATTGCTTTGCTTCCCGATCGGGATGGTATTTAGTTTGCATAAGAATTCAATCGATAAAGGTATGTCAAGGCCAATCATTTATTGGAGTACATTATTTACACTTTTACTTGTTTTCGGAATAACATATAAATTTACTTATACAACTTCGCAATTATTTTATTTGGTAACGTCTGTCTGCTTCTGTTTGCTGATAGTCTGCTTTACCATGAAAGTTAAAATTCGTAGCACACCCTTGAAATTTGTCGGCAAACATGTGTTTAGCATTTATATTTTACAGCGGTTGGTTTATATGTTTGTAGCTCAATTTATAGATAATGCATATTTGTTTTTCATTGTTTCTGTCATGATTACTATTATTCTGGCTGCGCTGTATGATTATATGTTTGGAAAATTAAAGGCGAAGATTTTTATATGAAGAATTTTTTTGAGAAATCAATCTATAGTTTAGTTAACCATCTGCCTATCAAAAAAACAATTATTTTTGAGAGTGCTCCGAGCTATTCAGATAATACCAAGGCGGTGTTTGATGAAATGGTACGAAGGGGATTAAATAAAAAGTATTTGCTTGTGTGGCATATCTTCGAAAAGGATAGAAATTGTTTTATTGATGGAGACAATATTACATACATAACAAAATGGGATAACAAGGCTCGATGGTATTATGCGAGGGCTAAGGCTTTGGTATTTTGCAATAGACTTCTACCAAAGCTTTTGGATGACCAAAAGAGCTTTAATTTGACTCATGGTTCTGCATTAAAAGATACGACATATTATTCTTTTCCGCATTATATTGATTATTGCATTTGTCCATCAAATAACATATCTCCATTACTTGCCAGAATAGCAAACTATCCTGAAAATAGAATTATTCCGCTTGGTTATCCGCGTAATGATATATTAACAAGTACAAAACAAGCAGATTTATCTAAACTTTTCGGTTATTATAAAAAATATGTTGTGTGGTATCCCACTTTTAGGCAACATAACTGCGGCCTGGATTTGTGCGATTTGAAGAATGCTTTGCCGATAATCAACGATGCAGAGCTGGCGAGAAAGTTAAATAGTTGTGCGGCAAAAAACAATTTTTTGATAATACTAAAGCCTCATTTTGCACATTATACCAGCTATATAAAAGATCTTGGACTTGGTAATATCAGATTTATAAACGATTTGTTCTTTACAGAAAATAATATCTCATCTTATGAATTTATAGCCGCAACAGATGCGTTGCTTTCGGATTATTCCTCTATTTACCATGATTATACGCTGTGCGATAAACCAATCGGTCTTGTATGGGAAGATATAGAGGAATACAAAAAGAAGCCTGGACTGATTAAGGAATATGAATATATATGTCAGGGCGGAGTAAAAATATATACCATTGATGATTTGTGCAACTTCGTTGAAGATGTGGCTAATGATATAGATCGACTAAAAAAAGAGCGAAATGAAATATGCGATTGGCTCAATTATTCCAGAGATGGAAAAAATACGGAAAGAGTAGTTGATTTTATCATAGAAAAGGCTGGTCTTTGATGGTTCGTGTAGTTCAACATAATAAAAATACAGATGTGAAAATATTACACATAAAGACTTATCAACGAAATTATTGAAAATTCAGAAGGATAACCCAAAATGACAATAGCAATAATAATAGCTGGTGGCATCGGCTCACGAATGGGTAAGGATATCCCTAAACAATTTATAAAAGTACGGAACAAGCCTGTACTTGCGTATACACTCGAAAGTTTTCAGAAGCATCCTCTTATTGATGCAATTGAGGTTGTTTGTATTGAAGGCTGGGAAGATGATGTTTGGGCATACAAAGAAAAATATGGAATAAGTAAATTAAAATGGATGGTAAAAGGCGGAGCGTCTGGGCAGGAATCAATTCGTAACGGTGTGTACAATCTTGAAGGTAAATGTTCTGACGACGATGTCATAATCATTCATGATGGGATTCGGCCGCTTGTAGATGCCACTGTGGTTGATGATATTATTGCGAAGTGCGTAACCTATGGTAATGGCGTGACATCAATGCCCTATAATGAGCAAATATTCTTGATTGATGACGAAATTTCAACAGTGAAATACATACCGAGAGAAGCATTGCGCCGGGTTGCTACTCCTCAAGCTTATAGGTTTAAGCTTCTTGATGAAAAATATCATGAGGCATTCGAGAAGAAAATAGGCATTTTCGGATCTTCCTACACAAATACTATGATGGTTGAACTCGGAGAGAGACTTTATTTTGCAAAGGGCTCCGACCGAAACATAAAGCTCACCACTCCCGGTGACTTGGAAATATTTGAGGCTATGTTGGACAATGAAAAAAGAACTATACCAAAAGGAAATAGAAGCATTTGATTTTGACTTATCACAGCTTGAAGGTAAATCCCTCATGATAAGCGGAGCTACAGGTATGATTGCAAGCTATTTGATAGATTGCATAATGGCCAAGGGGATAGATTGCAGAATCATAGCTCTTGGGCGTAATGCAGAGAAGGCAAGAGCAAGGTTCGGTGAATATTTTGATAGAGAGAATTTTGCCTTTTGCGCATGTGATATAAATAAATCGATTGAAATTAATGAAAAGGCAGATTATATCATTCATGCGGCTAGCAATACTCATCCGCTTGCTTATTCCACAGACCCCATTGGCACTATAACCACCAATGTTATCGGATTGCAGAATCTTCTCGACTATGCCTGTGAACATAATAATAAACGGTTTGTATTTCTGTCATCAGTAGAGATTTATGGAGTAAACAGAGGAGACGTTGAATCGTTTACGGAAGATTACTGTGGTTATATAAATTCAAATACACTCAGAGCGGGTTACCCGGAAAGCAAACGTGTCGGGGAGGCTCTTTGCCAGGCATATATAAAGCAAAAAGGGATGGATATAGTAATTCCAAGATTATCTCGCGTGTTTGGCTCTACTCTATTGAAAACCGATACAAAGGCTCTTTCTCAATTCATCCATAAAGCTATTGCCGGTGAAAATATAGTACTTAAAAGTGCTGGAACACAATTTTACTCATATCTCTATGTTGAGGATATTGTAACTGGAATACTTACCTGTATGTTTAATGGAAAAAACGGTGAGGCATATAATGTTGCTGATGAAACTTGTAATATAACACTAAAAAATTTGGCAGAAACGATAGCAGATATTGCCGGAACCAAGGTTGTATATGAAATTCCTGATGAAACAGAAAAAGCCGGGTATTCTACAGCAACCAAGGCGATATTAAGCAGTGAGAAAATAAAATCTCTTGGATGGAAGGCTAAATACGATATTAAGCAAGGAATAGATAAAACCTTGCAATGCATTTAAAAGGAAGGTATTGTTATGTCTCTTTTTGCGAGTCTTCTAATTACCAACCTAAGATAAAGAAGACTCGCAAAATGCGCGCTAAAATGCAATTAATTGACAAAATCAAGCATTATTTTTGAAAATAGCAAATTTATAAATATGCGATATGTGAATCATATCGGTAATATTATTAACTAATACTTCCCACATGAAAATTCTTGAAAAAGTGTCTTTTCAAGCGAGTTATGTGTAAAGAAATATAATTACGCGACAATTTCATTGCTTACATTTGCTCCCAAAGCCTTTTGAATATGGGGTGGAAGCTTGTTGATGAACATTGTTACGAATTCATCAATCTGATTGTCGTTTGTTTTAAAATATTCCTTTACTGTTTCGACCATTGCTATAACTATTAGTTGCTATGCATGATTAAAACTTATTTCCACAACTTCAGCAATCATCAACCAGAACAGTTCACCCAATGAGCGGCCATCATTTTGCGCCCGTTCATAATAACTGAGCATCATATATCTGACTGCGACTATTGCCAAATGGCATGTAAATGAATCAAATGAAGTAGAGTTGCACTCTTTTAACATCTTCAAATACTGCTTTGATGTCTTGAAGTAAACTTCAATATTCCAGCGATTGCCATAACGACGGATTATCTCTTCCTCGTAAATATCTATATCAGTAGACACAATCGCTATCCAATCCTTCTTTTTAGACTTGTTGCGTACATAAACTATTTTAGCCGGAATTCGAGATATTATTTTTTTGTTCTCTTTCTGAATAATGTTTACATTTACAGAAAGCAGATATTTGGATTTGCCGGGACGCTTCTTGTTAATAGAAAATATCTTTTCAACACTTAACTGACGATTTTCATACTCATAATATACTTTTCCAGTCTTCTTAATCATTGCAATTACATCAAGTCCAAGATTATTCTTGATCTGTGTAATGAGTTTCGGCATGGCAAACCATGTGTCGAAAAGAACATATTTGGCAGAATGTCCAGCATTGAGAGCCTTTTTTAGCATTTCATACACTACAACAGGAGCTTTCTCCTGTGCGAGTTTGCGGGTTTTGCCTGCAATAGACCTTTTGTCGCACTTCTTGGCACCACATAACAAAAGGTCGTTATTGCTTGATGAAAGAGGAGAGAAGTCTACTGGAATATTGGTATATTCATCTGTCCAGATAAGACTTAAGATTCGGTATCCATACTCAAATTTGTTTGTAACATGGTTGAAGTACTTGCCAACAAGCTCTGTACATTTTCCACTTTTAGGAAACGGGGTATCGTCAATAACGAAGTATTCATTACGGTTTTCTGATGTTGCCGGTCTAATAAAATCTCTTATCAGGTTTTTCGACAGGAGTCTTACAAACTTGTGCCAGTTAATTTTGGCATTGTTGCAGAATCTGTAGATTGTATTCTTTGCAAATTTCTCCTTGTATGTACCTATTCGCATCGACATATAAATACTTGTCTGAGAAAACATCATAGACAGGATATATGTGAATATTTCTATAACGCTGAAACCCTTAACTTTATAAGCATGACATTGCCTAAGTAGCTCCGAAACATGAAAAGCTTTGAGAAAAGCATGAATGTTATCGTTTACTTCTTGATTATCGACTAGTATTTGTGTTAGAGTATTAGACATAGCATAGGTCTCCTTCGGTAATGTTTTGTGGTAATTACATTATACCATATTTAGGAGAAATATGCTATTTTTATGTCACATTTTATTGAAAATATTGCATTTTTAATAACTTTTTAGCTGTTTTTGAGCTTTTTGAAATTGTAGTGAAAATACTTGAAATATAGCATTAAATTATGCATTGAAGGCTAGCCGTATCCTAATCTTCAAGTTCATATAATGTAGCCCAATTTTTAACTTACAGTGGCTACTACGAAGAATAAAACAGCAATTTTGCACTAAGTTTATGACTTTCCTAACTTGCAATGATTAAAAATAGAGTTTTTTGTCCTTCAGTAAAAAACGAGCAACTATTTACAATTTTAGCAAGTGGGAAGTATTAGTGTGTAAGTCATGCAGTTGAAACATTAAGCACAAATATTATTGGGGTTCAGAAACTACTCGAATACTCAAAGGAAAATATGATAGAAAGATTGTTGTATGTTTCTTCAAGTGAAGTTTATTGAAAGAAAGAAGACATAGAACCTTTTGTTGAAGGCATATATGGAATGGTTGACATTGATAATATAAGATCATCATATCCAATAGCAAAAAGAGCGGCAGAAATGCTATGTAAAGCTTATAGTACCGAATATTCTGTTGATAGTGTTATTGTTAGACCAGGCCACATATTTGGCCATTCAGCATCTCATAAAGATAATCGTGTTTCTTCGGATTTTCTGTTTAAAGCGGCTAAGGGTGAAAATCTGATAATGAGGAGTGCAGGTAATCAAAAACGCTCATATTGCTATTCTATAGATGCTGCGACTGCGGTTATAGTCGCGCTTTTGTATGGAGAAAAAGGTGAAGCTTATAATATTGGTCATAATGATGTGACCAGTATTAGAGAAATGGCTGAAACTGTCGCCCGTGCAGGATCCGTGAAGTTATCAATTGCACTTCCTTCTGAAAATGAGTCAAAGGTATTTAATCCAATTGATAATTCCTCGTTAAATAATGAAAAAATAAAAGGGATTGGATATAAAGATTGTTTTACCATTGAAGAAGGATTATCACATACAGTTCAGATATTGCGTGAAATTCTCTAAGGCAATTGTCCCCAATATCTCGATTTTCGGCAGATTTAGTAACCGAATTTTCGGGGTTGGTGGCATAAAAATAGCAACCCGATGACAAGGCTTATGTAAAGAGCAGCGGAATTTTTAAACGACATTATATGGGATTCCACTGACACCGAAACTCAAATATGTATTCTCCAGTATAACGAAAGAAAAGTAATGAAATTAGGAATTTGTGTTGTTCTTTATGAACATGATTTCAAGTCTATAAAGAAAATTAAAGAAGTAAGTAATAGAATTGTTGCTGTTGATAATGGCTTAAACAATGTACATTCGAGTGTAAATTATATTTCCATGAATGGTAACAAGGGCATTGCGGCAGCTTTGAACACGGGACTTACATATTTAAAAAATCAGGGCTGTGACGTGGCACTTACACTTGATGACGATAGTTTGTTCCCGGTTGAAGATAAAGACAGTATACTAAAATTAATAGATGAGAAAATCGAAGAATATGGTGTTCTTGGATTAAACTTTAATGTTACAACAGAAATAAAAACAGATGAAATAGAGGAAGTACCATACTGGCTCACGTCGGGCAATTTTGTGAACTTAAAGGCCTGGGAAAGCGTAAACGGATACAGGGAAGAATTGTTTGTAGATTATGTAGATTTTGATTTCTGTACTCGCCTTAGAAAAGCCGACTTCAAGGTAGGCTATCTTAAGGACTATTCAATCTCACATAGTATTGGAAATCCCCTAGAATTCAAAATCTTTGGACGCACTTTTCATGCCATGAATCATGCTCCTGTAAGGGATTATTACAGATTCCGGAATGCCAGATATCTGGCGCATGAGGATTTTAAATCATTTGGCAGGGCATACCTGAGGGAACTTTTCTGGGAACTGCCTAAATTGCTTTTAATTGAGAGAAACAGAAAAGAAAAAATCAAAATGATTGTTCACGGTATAAAGGATGCAAAAAAAGGAAAACTTGGAAAATTCGAATAAATATATAAGGTATATAATAAGACTAGCTGTAATTTCCACAATTTCAGCACTAGTATGTCAAGCAGGCATGTATATTTCCTGCCTTAATGCGGGCAGTATAATGCATATGCCGTCTGTAAAGAATGGTATTATATTTATAATAGTTGCATTTGTTATGACAGCGGGGCTTGATTTGCTGTTTAAAGAAGTAACTCCATATAATCAAAAAACTGCCGCATGGTTGGTAATTATCGGAGTTTTTACATTTCTTGCTGTTTTTATTAATTTGCTTAATCCAATTGTTTCAACAGATGGACGTGTTGCATACAGGTATCCTGAACTTGCCGCAATAGCTTTTGGAGTTGCACTTTGTGAGCTTATTATCCGTAAAGAAAAGCCACAGTTTAAAAATATTATCGTTATTCCTGATTTCAAAAATGTTGAAAGTATATTTGCCGTTATCTCACTTATATTCGGAATTGTCCTTGCAATTATACTTCCGGCAAAAACAATTATTTGCTGGGATGATGATGAGCATTACAGGGAAACCTTGTATTTATCACAAGGTATATATACAGCCTATGATGATACCGAGGTAAATCTTATATACGGCTGGAAAGAAGATGCAGCAGAAAATCTTTCGGATGTTGAAAACAACGGAAGCTTATATATGGATTCAGATGCATTTTCCATGCGACCGACACGAGTTGGCCAAATAGGGTTTGTACTTGGCATGTGGTTTGGGCAGATTCTGCAGCTTGATGCGGCAAAAGTTTTTACTTTAGGCCGAATAGGTGGGCTTGCAGTATATACACTTATTATGTACTATGCAATTAAAAGACTAAAAAACGGGAAGATGCTTCTCTGCCTTATAGGACTTGCCCCTATAGCTATATTCTTGTCTGTCGGATATTCATATGATGCATGGGTACTTGCATTTATGTCTCTGGGTTTTGCGTATTTCTTCGGTGCACTGCAAAGGAACGAAGGTTCTTTGACGACAAAAGAGATAGTAATTATGATAGGCGCCATGTTTATAGGAACTTGGCCCAAAATGCCGTATATTTTCATGATTTTAATCTACTTCTTAATGCCAAAAAGTAAGTTTGCAGACGAAAAGCAGAGAAAAAAATACTACATTGCGATTATCTCGGTCGTCATTTTCTCACTTGTATATACCCTTATAACAATGCTTAATTCCGGTCATAATGGTGACTATCGCGGCGGAGAGGGAATAAATGCATATGAGCAGATACCATATATACTTAACCATCCAATTGAGTATGCAAGAACACTTATATCATTCTTAAAAGGATATATTGGATGTCAGGGGTATCTTTCGTCATTTGCTCATCTCAATGGCACAGTTTCATATAAAATCCTTGTTCTTGCAATGGTTATTGCGGCATTGATTGATACAGGTGAAAAGTCACCGCTGTTTACTCCCGTCAATCGAATTTTGGGAGTAGTAATAATAATCCTTCAGTTGGCACTTGTTGCGACAATTTTCTATCTTGTCTATACGCCGGTAGGATTATCTGAAATAAGAGGATGCCAAGAACGATATATGCTTCAGCTGCTGATGCCTGCATTTTTGCTAATGTTTTCCGGCTGGTTCACATTTCCTAAAATAAAAAAGCAGTATTATAATATTGCTTTCTATGCAGTTTCTGTAATTTGTCTTATTTGGAACTTTGTTGTTTGCTTATGAAAATTTCTGTAATTATTCCCACATATAATGCATCGGATTTTATAGATAATCTTATAAAATCCCTTAATGAACAGACTGTAAAGGCTGATGAAATCGTAATTGTAGATTCAGATTCTTATGATGACACAGTTTCTGTAGCTGTTTCGTACCCACGGGTCCGGGCTATGTGTATAAATCACGAGGATTTTGACCACGGCAAAACAAGAGATTTAGCACTGAGGACATGTAAAAGCGATTATGTGCTATTTTTGACTCAGGATGCACTACCCGCTGATGAGCACTATATAGAGAACCTTATAAAACCGCTTGAAGATGAAACAGTCGTTATTTCAAGCGGGCGTCAGCTTCCAAAGAGTGATGCTATAGAATATGAAAAGCTTATAAGAAAATTCAATTATCCGGATAAAAGCTTTATCCGTTCAAAAGAGGACCTTCCAAGACTTGGAATAAAAACATTTTTCTTCTCTGATGCCTGCTCTGCGTATAAAAAAGATAAGTATCTTGAGCTTGGCGGATTTGATTATCCCATAAAAACAGATGAAGATCTTTTCTTCGCAGCGAAAGTAATTAATGCCGGATATAAAATAGCATATGCAGCAGACGCCTGCGTGTACCATTCACACAACCTTACACTTAAAGAGCAGTATAAAAGAAATTACATACAGGGAATTGAGTTTAAAAACCACAAGGAACTCCTAAGTGGTGTTTCCCTTGAGAGCGAGGGAATGAAGATGGTTAAATATGTGACGAAGGAACTGCTTAAAGAAGGAAAAATTGGAGATGTTTTTTCCTTCTATCTTGACTGCGGGGCAAGATTTTTAGGAAGCAAGGCGGGAAGAAAATGATAAGTGTATGCTTAGCCTCATTTAATGGTGAAAAATACATAAAAGAGCAGATAGAGAGCATTCTTTCAGAGCTTCCCAATAATGCTGAACTTATAATTTCAGACGATGGTTCTGCAGATAATACTTTAGAAATTATAAGAGGAATTAAGGATAATAGAATAAAACTCATACAGGGACCTGGAAAAGGAGTAGTTAAAAACTTTGAATATGCTCTTTCGAAGGCAAATGGAGACATTATTTTCCTATCCGACCAAGACGATATATGGATGCCGGGAAAGGTAGAGAAAGTATTAAACGTCTTTGATGAAAAAACAACCTGTGTTCTCCATGATGCAGAAGTAGTAGATAAAGACGAAAATATCCTGATGCCGTCATTTTTCAAATGGCGAAATGTCAAACACGGGCTTATAAATAATATATTAAAGAATTCATACACCGGCTGCTGCATGGCAATAAAGAGAGAACTTTTAAATGATGTTTTCCCGTTTCCCGAAGGAATTGAAATGCATGACTGGTGGATTGGCCTTAATGCAGAAAAAAATAAATCTTCTGTATTTATAGAAGATAAACTTATAAAATACAGAAGACATGGGAACAATACAAATTCTCTTGAAGGGTATCCGCTAAAGAGAAAAATACATAATAGACTTACATTTATAAAAGCAGTGATTTGAAAACACACTCAATCAAATATAATTTTATAATGAAAAGCATCGCTATGGTGGCATCCATCATAGTTCCGCTCCTTATATATCCGTATGTAAGCCGAATACTGCAGGCGGAAGGAATAGGCAAGGTAACATTTGCCCAGTCAGTTATATATTATTTTACAATGATTGCCCAGCTCGGTGTCCCAACATACGGAATAAGGGAATGCGCAAAGGTAAGGGATGATAAGGAAGCTTTAAGTAAGTTAGTTAAGGAAATACTAATTATTAATGCAGTTACATGCCTTGTTTCCTATGCTCTTTTTATGCTTTGTCTGTTTACAATTCCTCAGATGCGTGAAAATATGGCACTCTTTTATGTGATGTCTGCATCAACTATTCTTCAGGTAATAGGTGTTGAATGGTTTTACTCAGGAATTGAAAAATATGACTATCTTACAATAGTTGCTCTAATATTCAGAGTGCTGATGGTAATCGGAGCATTTGTATTTATAAAAACGGGCGAGGATTATATCTGGTATGGCGTAATTCTTGTACTCGGTGCTTCGGGATATGGTATAATAAACTGCGCGATACTTCCTAAATACATTTCATTTAAAAGAAACGGGAAATACGATTTAAAGAGGCATTTAAAACCGATTTTTGTGTTCTTCGCAATGTCCGTTGCCGTCACAATTTATACGCAGATGGACTCCGTTATGCTGGGCTTTATAAAAGGAACAACGGAAAACGGGTATTACGATGCTGCTGTTAAGATAAAAATGCTTATGGTGAGCTTTATTACATCACTTGGAACTGTAATTATGCCAAGAGCTGCTTATCATCTGGAACGGGACGAAAATGAAAAATTCAATGAGCTAGCCGGAAAGGCAATGAGCTTTGTCGTTGCGTTATCTGTACCTTTTTGCATATATTTTATTCTGTATGCCCGTCCTGCAATTATGCTTTTATCGGGAGAAGGCTTTATATCTTCAATCGCTCCCATGAAGCTTATAATGCCGACAATAGTGCTTATAGGGATTACAAATATTATAGGGATACAGGTCATGGTACCGCTTAAAAGGGAAAAAGGCGTGCTTTATGCTGAAATTTCAGGAGCTGTTATAAATCTCATAGTTAATGCAGCACTTATTCCAAAACTCGGAGCTGCAGGCGCGGCAATAGGCACAGTAATTGCGGAGGCGGTTGTGCTTATAGTTGAGTGCATATACACAAAAGATCTGCTTTACATGATGTTTAAAAATGTTAACTGGTTAAAAATTGCCATTGCAACGATTGCAGGCACTATAGCTTCAACATGGACTCTGAAACTTAAATGCGGAAGCTTTTTAATACTTTTGATTTCTGCAGTATTATTTTTCGCGGTGTATGCTGCAATTATGGGACGTGACATGATAAAAAACATAAAGGCTGAATAAAAAAGGTAAGGCTATAAATAATGCGTAAAATAATTTTTACAACTATTATATGTTTAATATGTGTATTATCAATTGGATGCGGAAAGTCAGAAGATATCAGCACTGAGGCTTTATCAAATACTGAAAGTACTTCTGAAATAGTATCTACACCTATCCCTACACCTACAGAAGAGCCGAATGTATTTATAATGGGTGAAGAGGTAACCGCAAAGGAAATTGAAGAAGGATATACATTTACTCTTTTTGGCAAGGAAGTAAATACCAAAACGACTGAGCGCCTCGAGTACCTTAAGCAGGAAGAAATAGGGGACGAAGGACTTGAAACATTCAGAGAAGTGCTTCCCTATCTAAAAGGACTTACATATCTTTCATTTGACAGATGCGGAACAACTGATGAGGCTGTTGCTTCACTTCGTGATGATTTTCCAAATATTAAAATTGCATGGAGAGTATTCTTCAGCCCGTTTTCGTGCATGACGGATACTGAAAAGATCTGGGCATCATGTGATTTGACCGATGCTGTTAGCGAGCCTTTAAAATATTGTACTGATGTAAAATACTTAGATATAGGGCATAATGCGATTAAGGATATAAGCTTTGTTGAGTATATGCCGAATCTTGAAGCTTTTATCGTGTCATGCAGTGAAATTGAAGATATTTCGCCTATCGCAAACCACGAAAAACTTATATTCTTTGAGTGTGCAGAATCATATCTTCGCGACTGCTCACCTCTTGCTACAATGCCTCAGCTTGAATATATAAATATTGGATGCAATCCAAATATGCCACCGGATTTCGACTGGCTGTTTGACCTTGAAAATCCAAAGAGGATATTTATACAAAACTACTATGATACGAGTATAGATATGTCTCTTCTTGCAGAAGAATTGGAAGAGAAATTCCCTGACTGCGAAGTTGATGTTTCTTGGAATGGTATGTCTGCACTGAGTGCTGAATGGAAATTCTCAAGAGGCTTTATGAGCGGAGAATATGTACCAATGTACAGATGGATCCGCGAAATATTTGAATATGACAATCCTTATGGGTCAACGAGATTGTATGAATGATGCTTAATGTTTGATGCTGTTTGGCGCTAACATACAGCATTGCGGGTTTGGAAAATGAATAAAAACCTTGAGGTTTAGTTAAATGAGAATTTTTATTACAGGTTATTCCGGACAGCTTGGATATGATGTTGCAAAAGAAGCTGAAAAGAGAGGCTATGAATATAAAGGCGTTTCTTCAAAAGATCTGGATATTACCAATAAAACAGATGTAGATAAGATAATATCTGAATACAATCCTGACGTTGTTGTTCACTGCGCGGCATATACAAAGGTTGATGCTGCGGAAGATAATGAAGATATCTGCATGAAGGTAAATAGTGACGGAACAAGAAATATAGCTGAGACTTGCAAAAAACTTGACTGTCCTATGGTATATATTTCCACTGACTATGTTTTTGACGGTGAAGGTGATGAGCCGTGGAAACCGGACTGCAAGGACTATGCACCTCTTAATGTGTATGGAAAATCCAAACTGCTTGGAGAATTTGCAGTAACTGAAAACCTGGATAAATTCTTTATAGTAAGAATTGCATGGGTATTCGGAATTAACGGTAACAATTTTATAAAAACAATGATGAAGGTGGGTAAAAACCACCCGCAGGTAAGAGTTGTGAACGATCAGATAGGAACCCCCACATATACTTATGACCTTGCAAGGCTTCTCGTTGACATGATTGAAACTGATAAATACGGCTTTTATCATGCAACAAACGAGGGTGGCTTCATAAGCTGGTATGATTTTTGCCGTGAAATTTATTCACAGGCCGGAATGGACACAGAAGTTATACCTGTTACAACTGAGGAATACGGAATTTCAAAGGCGAAAAGGCCATTTAACAGCCGCCTTGATAAATCTAAACTTTTAGAGTGCGGCTTTATGCCGCTACCGGACTGGCAGGATGCACTTTCCAGATATCTAACAGAGATTGGTGAAAAACTATGAGCAAGATAAAAGTAACAAAGGCAGATATTGAAGGATTATATGAAATTGAGCCTACCGTATTCGGCGACTCGCGTGGCTATTTCATGGAAACTTATAATTATAACGATATGAAGGAACACGGCCTTGATATGGTTTTTGTTCAGGATAACCAGAG